>Ga0209070_100033_pt1 | contig 238572 bp, 214 predicted proteins | sample SynthPrep_5_END__FD_187205 | JGI IMG/M metagenome (GOLD analysis project Ga0209070, IMG submission 187205) | Synthetic microbial communities from Ohio, USA - SynthPrep_5_END_DS10_MetaG (SPAdes) (version 2) | ecosystem: Engineered > Bioreactor > Aerobic > Activated sludge | place: USA: Ohio...
CACGCCAGCCACAGCCCCTGCGGGGTGTGGCATTGCGAAACACCTCCCTGTGTTTCGCCCTTCGGGCCTGCCTGCGGCAGTCCAAAAACGCTCCAAGCGTTTTTGTCGCCATGCTACATTTGTGTTTATGAAGAAATCAGCCATTGTGCACTCAAAGGTCCAGCAATGCTTGTTAAGCCCTCAGTTGCGGTAGAATTTTTGGAGCAGCAGCAGGATGCTGCGCAGGCTGAGTGGGCACAGGGAGGTGCTCCTCGAAGCCGGTGGAAAAAATTGCTACCCAGCTGAGGGCGTTGCGCCGGGCTCTTCGCCACTTTGAGAAGCATGATACCATTCCATCTTAAAGTCTGTTCAATGCCGCCCATTCTCTTGAGCACATTTTGATCACGCGTGCAGTATCGCTGATAAAGCTATTCCAGGCATCGCTACAGGCATTGAAAATCGCTTCGTAGTTCTCAAAACAACGGTTGGCTAAATGATGTTGCCGTAGCCAGCTCCATACCTGCTCTATTGGATTGAGCTCCGGTGAATAGGGAGGGAGCTTTAGGATGGCAAGAGGTACAATCAATGCTTCCGTTGCGCCACTTGCTGGGCAAACCGCGCCAAACAGATGGGCATATTCAAATTGCTGCTGCCGCACCGCGCGGGGACGCGAGCCGGTTTTGGCCCATAAGCGCGTGGTGGTATTCTGCTGGCCAATTCTGGCTTTGAGCCTCAATAAAGTCGCCTAGTTGCTTTTGTTGCTTAGCAGTCAAAAAAGGCGTCCGGCCTTTTGCTTTGCGTGCTTCTAATCCATCGAGGCCCGATTCAAGGTATTGGGTCACCCATTTATTGACGCTAGTGCGGCTGATATTAAGTTGATTGGCAACCTGTGTGCGATTTTTACAGTCAAGAAACTGTGAGAGCGCTAACAAACGCATACGCTTACGGGCATTTTTCTCAGCGCGAGAAAGTTTAAGGATATCTTCAGCGGTATGGTTCATAGAGATAAGGCTGAACTAATTCGATTGGTATAATTAGAACAGAAAATCAGATGGAATGGTATTAATATTACCAAGCGCCTTTTGTATGTTAGATGTACGGCATATAATATTATAGGCACTATAAAAGAGTATTCCCCATGACCGCCATTATGTCTCATTCGGACTGTCACCATAAAATCCGCGAGTTGTTTAACGACTATATGAAACTTTACGCCTCGCGCGACGAACGCTTGATACTGCTTTTCAGTGAAAATTTTAGTGGTTGCACCGCAGGCGGAAGTATTCTGGTGAAAGATCGCAATGAGTGGGTTGATATCATTCGTCAGGATTTCTCTGAGGTGTCAGGGCCTATCAACATCAATATAAGAGATATCTCGACGCAGGAACTAAGCGAGAGCGTGGTTGTGGTGACAGCATTGTTCAATATCCATTTGCTGGTTCCCGAAGCTATTCTTTCGCAGGAGGTTACGCGACTAGTTTTGATTTTTCGTCTTGAAAACGAGGCGTGGAAAGTTGTTCATAGTAGTACTTCGTTACCCTGCCACATGATGCAGGGGGATGAGGTTTTGCCAATAAATAATTTACAGGAGCGAAACCAGCTACTAGAAGCCTTGGTTGAGGAGCGTACTCGCGCGCTAAACGAAAAAGAGGAGTTTTATCGAATACTTACGGAAGATACATTGGATGTGATCTGGCGAGTCGATGATCAGCTTCGTATCACCTATATTAGCCCGTCGGACGAGTGCTTTCGAGGGTACAAAGCAGAAGAAGTGGTTGGTAAGCATGTTTTTGAATTATTCAATGAAGAAGGTATTGCCATTGTTGCTGAGGCGTTTCGTAAGCGACAAGAGGCTGAACAACAACAGAACCAGCTTGGCTTTGTTAAATTTGAGGCACCACACCGGTGTAAAGATGGTAGGGTGATTTGGGGAGAAGTGTGTTCAAAAGCAGTGCGAGACACGCAAGGAAAAATTATCGGATTCCACGGTATTACGCGGGAAAATACTAAGCGTAAACAGATACACGATCAAGTTAGGCAATTAGCGTTCTATGATACTTTGACTCATCTTCCTAATCGTCGCTTACTCATTGAACGTTTAAGTAATATGCTTGCGGCCAACAGTCACGCTTGCTGTTATGGTGCCTTGATGTTTGTTGATCTGGATAATTTCAAGCCGCTTAATGACAATTACGGACATTTTGTCGGTGATCTGTTACTGGTTGAAGTTGCTAGTCGATTAAAAAGCTGTGTGCGTGAAACGGACTCTGTTGCACGCTTCGGAGGAGATGAGTTTGTGGTGATGCTTGGTGAGCTGGTTGCAGATTATCCGAGTTCTCTCGCGCATACTAAGATTGTTGCGGAGAAAATCCGAGCCCGGCTTGCCGATGTTTACCAATTGAATGTGGCACAGGAGACAAAGGTTAAGAACATTGTTGAACACCATTGCTCTGCCAGTATTGGGGTCTTTGTATTTCCTACTCAAGGTGTTAATACAGACGATATTTTGAGGTATGCCGACAAGGCAATGTATCAAGCGAAAGCGGCCGGGCGAAATACGATCCGCTTTTTTGAGACAAATACGCAAGCTTGATGTTTTTTGTACAAAATTTAAAGGCTTTGTACGTAATGATATAAGGCTTTTAAAATAGCTAGTTTTTTCTCGTCGCTGCTATGTTCATGCACCAGATTTTCCAGCAACAGACTAAATTGCTCCATGGTAAGGTTGGGATTGTCTTCGCCATGCATGAGTTTGTCGGTGCGATAACGTTGCCATTTTTGCAATTCGGCATCGCTTAACGACAGTGGGAAATTTCTGGCCCTATATAAAAACAGCAGCCGGTTTAAGCGTTCATCGCTAAACAGAGGAGGCTGCGCCGCCAGTGCTAGAGGGTCTTGTTGGTGTAATCGCTGCATCAGCTGTTTATCGGCATCACTGATAAAACCACTGTACAGCTGATAGTCGGGGTTGGTTTCTGCCGGAAACTCGGCAGTTTGCTGATAAAGCGCTACCATTTTTTGCTGTAGTTCCCGATGCTGCTTCAACCACTCCAGATTAGTTAGGCAGGTTGCCCGATCGATGCCCAGTTCATTGGCGCGTTCTACGCTTAATGTTTTGGCATTGGCCAGTACTGGGCATTTATTTAAGTGTATTAACTTTAGCCCTAGGCGTTGTTCGTCTTCTGCTAGGTCGGCCGTTTTTTTATACAGCTTCTCTTGTAAGGTGGCTAAGTCATCTGCTAACAACGGGCTGGGATCGTTTTGTAAATTAAAGCAGATTACGGCATTTTTGTTGGTGGGATGAAAGGCTAATGGCACGATCCAACTGCAGCAGCCCTGACTGGCCGGAAATTTTGACGACACATGCACCAGCGGTGTTAACCCCGCAGTATCAATAAGCTCGCTGACCTTTTGTTTTTTACGTAGCTCAAATAAGTAGCTAAACAACTTGGGTTGTTGTTGCCTAAGTAATTTTGCCATCCCTATGGTGGCATAAACATCGGCTAAAGCATCATGCGCATTGGTATGCTCTAACCCATTGGCTTTACTTAGGTGTTCTAGCTTAAAGCTGGGGCTACCATCCTCCCGCTGTGGCCAGTTAATGCCAGCCGGTCTTAGCGCATAGCAAGCACGTATTACGTCGATTAAATCCCAGCGGCTATTGCCATGCTGCCATTCCCGGCCGTAAGGCTCGTAAAAGTTACGGTATAGGCTGTAGCGGGTCACTTCGTCATCAAAGCGCAGGCTGTTATAACCTAGTACACAAGTATTAGATTGGCTAAATTGCGCCAGAATTTTTTGCATAAATTCGGTTTCTGGTAAGCCTTTTTTATTACACAGCTGCGGGGTGAGCCCGGTAATTAATGCTGCCTCAGGGTGAGGTAGGTAGTCGTTAGCCAACTGGCAATACCACATATCCGGTTCGGCGATAATGTTAAGCTCTAAATCGGTACGGATCCCCGCGAATTGCGCGGGTCTATCGCGTTTTGGATCGGCACCCCAGGTTTCGAAATCGTAGAAATAAAAAGATGGCGCTTCGCTCATGGCTAACCTTGTTAGTTTAAAGGCAACTGGCTTGGATCAAGCTGATGTGCCAACAATCATATCGCAATTCTCTGTTAATCGCACAGCCAGATAGCGGATAACGTACTATTATTACAGTAGATAAGCACAGTTTCTGCTATGCTATTACATTCGAAAATACTGTTATATGCCCAAACCACCTTCATTGAAGATGCCCTTCGACTTTGAAACTCATATTTTAAGGTGATTTGTATAGTGCTATGAGATGTTGCCAGCGCAGCATTTTAGTATAAAGAATAGGCTGGTATACATTGTATTAATTAACGGCTTGGACCGAGATAGTGGCTGTAGCCGTTTACAGGTAGACAAAACAACATGAGAAAAAATTTACCCGTTACTAACCAACGTAAAACCTTTAACCCTGAGCAACGCCTGATTTCTGTTACAGATACCAAAGGCATCATTACTGATTGTAATGATGCCTTTGTGCAAATAAGTGGCTTTAGTCGTGCAGAGTTAATTGGTCAGCCACATAATATTGTGCGGCATCCTGATATGCCCCCGGCGGCTTATGCCACGATGTGGTCTTATTTACAGCAAGGTAAACCATGGATGGGGCTGGTAAAGAATCGCTGTAAAAATGGTGACTACTACTGGGTGGATGCCTATGTGATGCCCATTACTGAAAAAGGCAGGGTAATAGGATATGAGTCGGTACGTTCCTGCCCAAAAGAACACGATGTGGTGCGGGCCGAAGCGCTATATCAGCAGATTAATCAGGGACGTTTGCCACGAAAGTTGCCATCTGTTGATACGTTGCTGAGCAGTGCTACACTACTGCTGATGCTAATTGCCTATTTCTTTGGCAGTTTGAGCGCCGCTGTCAGCGTATTTATTATCGGGCTCTGTGCACTTGTCGCTTACTTAAAAATTGAACGTCAGCAGCTTTTTACCCAGCTAAAGGTGATGTTGCCAGGTGCATTTAGTGATCCGCTAGCCGTGCGAAGTTACACAGATGATAATTTGGCAACAGGTGCACTTAAAGTCAGCATTTTAAGTGAGCGGGCGCATTTAGCGGCTATGCTAACCCGTATTGCCGGGGCGGCTACGTCGGTAGCGCGTGATTCTGATCGCGGCTTAGCGTTAACGCGTGAGGCAAATACCGAAATCGAGCGTCAGCAAGCCGAAACCACGCAAGTTGCGACGGCGATGAATCAAATGAGTACCACTATAGCCGAAGTTGCGCATCATGTGACGGATACCGCTACGCAGGCTGACAAAGCGAATAAACTCGCCAGTCAAGGTAGCCATATTGCAGACATTACCCGTAGTTCAATAGAAAAATTGCGCGAAACGGTAGCCAGTATTGGCCGTTCGGTAACCGAAGTGTCGGAGCAAACGGGAAAAATTGCCAAAGCAGCCCAATTAATCGAACAAATCGCTGATCAAACTAATTTACTAGCATTAAATGCCGCTATTGAGGCTGCCCGAGCAGGAGAGCAAGGCCGCGGTTTTGCGGTAGTGGCAGACGAAGTGCGTAATTTAGCGCAGCGTACTCAGCAATCTACCAAGGATATTTATGGCATTGTGGCTGAACTTACTGCCAGGGCTGACAATGCCGTGTTGGTTGCAGAGCAAGGGGCCAGCGATGCGGATGCGGGTTTACAAAAGGTATTGGAAAGCGGTGAAATGCTTAATGGCATTAACGCTGCCGTTAACGATATTGCCAGTATGTCAACCCAGATGGCTGCAGCGGTAGAACAGCAAGCTCATGTAGCAGATGATATTAATCGGCAAGTGGTCAGTATTTCAACCTTGGCGCAGCATAGCACTTCTGCGGCGAATGAGGCTGCGCATACCCTTAATCAGTTAAAGGCGGTATCCGATAACCTTACCGATTTAGTGCATCGTTTTCAGCGTTAATTAGGATAATGTTATTGACCCTTCTGATAAACCAAGGCATCTTAGTTACTGTAATGATACGTATTTTGCCTTAGCACGATGTTGCTTGCGGACTAGAGGCTGCAAGTAACAGGGCGCTAGCGGTAGTTTAATGCAAGGGGTTCAATGTTCAGTTCGCTGCGTAGTCAGTTAACCCTACTATTAGTTGCTTTATTGGTGCTGCTGGCGCTGGTAACAGGCTACGCTACCCTGAATACTATGCGCCAAGATAGCGAGCAACAAGCCAAACAAATACTTAAGGTGGCAACTAATGTGTTTCGACAAACATTACAGGTGCGAAGTGACCAATTGACCGATAGCGTGCGTTTGTTAGCAACCGATTTTGGTTTTCGCCAAGCTATCGCGACCGCTGAGCAGGATACCATTCAAAGCGTTTTGGAAAACCACGGGGCCCGGGTAAATGCCAACTTAGCGTTGCTGTTTTCTCCAGATGGTCGAATGTTGGCCTCTACTTTACCTGTAGCTGATAGCGATACTTTACAACAAAGTTTTCGCCAAGCCCGCGCCCAACAAGGCGCTTTTGCTGACATTGTCAGTATTGAACAGTTTGCTTATCAAATTGTGTTAGTGCCGGTGCGTGCGCCACAAGTAATGGCCTGGGTCGGCATGGGTTTTAAGGTCGATGAGCTACTTGCCGAACAAATTCAAACCATTACTGGGCTAGAGGTCAGTTTTAGTCAACTTACTGTCAGCCAGCGGCGTATTTTAAGCTCTACTTTGAATGTTGAGCAGCAGAGCGCGTTTATGCAGCTGCTGGCCAACCTCAATTTAAGCGAAGAACAGATTCAGATTGACCTGCCTGTCCATTTTATTTCACAAGCCTTTTCGTTAGATCAACAGCAACAGCTCTGGGCATTTTTACATTTACCTAGCGAGCGCTGGTTAGCTAATTATCAGCAATTGCGTAGCCAACTACTACAAATTTTTGGTTTAGGCCTGGCCTTGGCGCTGGTAACTGCCTTTATTTACACTCGCGGAGTAACTCGGCCACTGGATAAATTAGTCGAGTATGCCGCGGCCATTGGTAAAGGCGCTGACTTAGCCGCCCCCGCGGTAAAGCTAGCAGAAATTGCTTTGTTAGCCAATACACTCTCTCAAATGCGCACGGCGATATTTTTGCGGGAAAATCAACTAAAAGAGCAGGCTGAGCGGGATGCTTTAACCGGGCTTGGCAACCGACTGGCTGTGGAGAAACATTTGCCTGATATTTTTGCCGCAGGCAGTGGGCAATTGTTGCAACTTAATATCGCAAAGTTTAAACATGTTAATGATAGCTTCGGTTTTAGCAATGGCGATTTGTTGTTACAACAGTTAGCCGCTCGTTTAGTACTAAATAGTACCATCACCCTTAGTGCGCGGTTAGGTGCTGATGAGTTTTTGTTAGCGCTGCCTGGCACAGTAACAGAGCAAGAGCGTTCCTTGCTATTGCAGCAATTTAGTCAGCCATTTGATTTGGCAGGATCGTTAATCTCCTTACCTTTAGTATGTGGTTGTTATTACTACCAGCAAGGCGAGGATGACGTGAACAAGGTGCTGCGACGATTGGATATTGCCCTGAACACGGCGAAGCAGCAAAGCTTGCCGCTGGCGGTGTATAAGACGGGTCAGGATGAAAGCCATCAACGTGAACTGACAATCATTAGAGATTTACCCGCAGCACTTAGTAGCGGTCAATTATTTATTGCTTATCAGCCTAAGGTAGATATTGTGGCGCAGCGCTGTATCAGTGCCGAGGCCTTAATTCGCTGGCAGCACCCACAACTGGGTTTTATTTCACCGCTTGAGTTTATTTTATTGGCTGAGCGCTCGGGCAATATCAGTTTAATTTCTAATTGGATGCTGCAAAGCGTGATTACGCAATTAGCTAGTTGGCGGTTGCAGCATCCCGAGCTTAGTATTGCGGTTAACTTATCGGCAGATGATTTATTAGACGAGCAATTACCTGCTAGGATCCAAGCATGGTTAAATGAACACCAAGTACCGGTTAGTGCGCTCAGTTTAGAAGTGACAGAAAGCGCCGTGATGCAAGATACCGCGAAAGTGATCAGTAATTTACAGCAGTTAAAAGATACCGGTATTAAGTTAGCTATTGACGACTTTGGGACTGGTCAATCGTCGTTGGCCTATTTAAAAAGCTTGCCGGTACACGAAGTTAAAATTGATCGTGCTTTTATTAAAGATATTGAACATAATCAGCAAGACGAGTTAATTGTACAAGCTATTGCCCAACTGGCGGCTGGGCTTGACTTGAAAGTAACGGCAGAAGGGCTGGAAAACCAGGCTGGTTTAAGCCGAGTATTGGCGGCAGGGTGTCAGCAGGTGCAGGGGTATTATTTTTCTAAACCTCTGGCGGCAGATGTTTTTAGTGACTTCCTCGGTAGTTTCGCAGAGCAAAAAGCACGTTTTTTTTAGCGCTGTAACGGATCCTGCCAATCACGCAGTTGTTGTTCGATAAACTGTTGTAGCTTTACCGCTGCTTGTGGCAAGCGTTTATGTGCATGTTGTACCAAATACCAATGGCTACTTAATGGAAAACCAACAACTGGCAGCACCGCCAGTTGTTGGCGCAACAAAATATTTGGTGGCAGTGTATGGGCGGACAATACGGCTAAACCTAAACCTGCGATCACACTTAGCCGAATGGCCTCGTTTGTTTCTATTTGCATACTATGGTGCAATTCGGTGGCTTGGCTGCTGAGCCAGGCATCGAAGGTCATCCGGGTAGCAGAGCCTGGTTCTCGTAGTAAAAACCGTTCATGTTTTAACTGTTCAAAACGCAATTGCCCGGCTTTTGTCGCCCAGTGCTCTCGTGGTGCTACGATATACAGAGGGTTGGGGACAACTGATCTTGCTTGCACATTCTCGCCACGCGGCGGGTGGCTAAATAAGTATAAATGATCCTGCTGCTGTTCAAAGCGCTCCAAAATCCGGGCGCGGTTACCAATATGCAAAGTAACCTGTACTGCCGGATAAGCCTGATCAAACGCTGCTAAAATCTCGGGTAGCAGGTACTGCGCCGTATTAACTACAGCCAATGAAATACTGCCACTGTTGCCACTACGCTGTTGTTGCAGTTGTTGCGTAAATTCGGATAATCGTTCATCAATATCTTGTGCAGTTTGATACAGCAACTCGCCGGCAGCCGTTAATTGCAGTTTATGTTGCTGATAATCAAATAGAGGTTCACCAACCACTTCACTCAGTTTTTTTAATTGTAATGACACTGTAGGCTGCGTCAGGTGTAGTAAGCGCGAGGCCGCGGTGATATTGCCGCTTTGTACAACCTGCCGAAATACTTGTAACAGCCGAAAACTCAGGTGGCGCTGTTCCATTGATAATTATCTATAGTTAACTGGTTTATTATTAATTAGCATAAAAGCGCTTCGGCAGGCAAGATCGGCGGCAAAATTAAGGAGCTAAAAATGCCAGATGTTGTCATTATGTTTTTTGCGCTGGGGCTGTTAGCGGGCTTGGTGAAGTCCGATTTAAAAGTACCGGTGCCGATTTATGAAACTCTTTCGATTTTGCTTATGCTAACCATTGGCTTAAAAGGGGGGATGGCCTTACATGGTGTACCGCTACTGCCATTACTACCAGAGCTCGGTAGCATAGTGCTCGCGGGTGCGGTATTGCCATTATTGTTGTACCCGCTGCTACGTAAAGTTGTGCGGCTAGATAGCGCAAATGCTGCCAGTATTGCGGCGCACTATGGTTCAGTTAGTGCCGGTACCTTCGCGGTGGTGCTGGCCGTTGCCGCAGCAAATAATTTGGCCATGTCGCCACAAACAACCTTGTATTTAGTGTTGTTAGAATTACCGGCAATAGTGGTGATGCTATGGTTGTATCGCTATCTAAATGGCAGTAAAACTAGTGGCTTGGCAATTTTACATGAAGCGTTGACTAGTCGCGGGGTATTGCTATTAGTGGGAGGGATGTTGATTGGTGCGCTCTATGGCAGCGAAGGCTTATCTCAAATCACCCCGGTATTGCTTGGGGGCTTTAAAACCTTGTTAGCGCTGTTCTTGCTAGAAATGGGGCTTTGCACCGCGCGGGTATGCAACCCCTTGCCCTGGCGTTACTGGCGACTGATGCTGTTCGCATTTTGTATACCGCCAGTATTGGCGCTGTTAGGCATTGGTTTGGCCACGTTATTGAGCCTGCCTGAGGGTAGTACGTTAATTTTAGCCACCTTAATGGCCAGTGCGTCTTATATTGCTGCTCCTGCCGCAATACGGGCCGCGATCCCGCAAGCGGATGTCGGCCTGGCGTTGCTGGCCGCCTTAGGTATTAGCTTCCCGTTTAATTTACTGATTGGTATTCCATTGTATCAAAGCTGGATTACGGGGTAGTTGTGATTCTTTTAGGTGCCGCAGAAGGTTTGAGATACCCGTTCTTGCGGCGCTGCGGCCAACTGAAAGGGTTTATTTTCTGTAGTATCGACAAAAGGTTTCTGCCAAAGCCGCTGTAACTGGTTAAACAAGGTCAGATCACCGGTGGCGGTTACCTCGTCAATAACCCGTTGGATCAGATGATTACGGGGGATCAATACCGGGTTCGCCGCTGCCATAATCAGGTTTGGCTCTTTAGCTGTTACGCTGTGCTCGCTAGCTGTGGCGCTCTGTTCAGTCTCTAAGCGCGTCTGCCACTGCGTTAACCAATTTTGTAATGCTGCTGGGGCAGCAACTTGGTTTAAATACGGCTGCTCTGGGGTTAATAAATCGCGAAAGCTAAGCGTAAAGTCAGCGTTACTTTCGGCCAAAAGCTGTAAAAAATCGTCAATCAGCGCTTTATCAGCCGCAAAAGGCGTGGCGATACCTAACTTCGCTGCAAAGCGTGTCAGCCAGTATTGTTGGTACAGCTCCGGGAAACGATTTAATGCTTCCATTGCCAGTTCAATCGCTGGCGCTTGCTCCGGATGAATTAATCCTAACAAGGCTTCGGCTAAGCGCGCTAAATTCCACTGCGCTACTGCTGGTTGATTTTTATATGCATAACGACCACGCTGATCGATATAGCTAAACACTTGCGCCGGGTTAAACGCTTCCATAAAAGCACAAGGGCCATAATCGATGGTCTCACCAGACAATGTCATATTATCGGTGTTCATCACGCCATGAATAAAGCCTAAGCTCATCCAGTGCGCAATTAACGCCGCCTGACGGTCTAGCACCTGGTTTAGTAGCGCCAGATAAGGATTAGCCTGCTGTTGGCACGCCGGATAATGTCGCGCTATCACATAGTCTGCCAGTTGTTTGATGACGGTTGGATCTTGCTGGCTGGCGGCATATTGCATAGTCCCGATGCGAATATGGCTACTGGCTACCCGGGTTAAAATAGCCCCGGGTAAGGCTTCATCCCGAAACACCAGCTCACCGCTGCTAACGGCGGCAAGCGCCCGGGTAGTGGGTACGCCCAGCGCATACATCGCTTCACTAACTAAATACTCGCGAATAACCGGGCCAACCGGCGAGCGCCCATCTCCGCCCCGAGAATAAGGCGTGCGGCCCGCGCCTTTTAACTGTAGATCGAATAGTTTGCCATCGTTATTACGCAATTCGGCAAGCAAAAGTGCTCTGCCATCGCCAAGCCGAGGTACATAGTTGGCAAACTGATGGCCAGCATAGGCTTGTGCTAACGGCGCAGCCCAGTCAGGTAACTGATTCCCGCTATATAAGGCAAGGCCTTCGTCAGTTCTCCAAAGCGTTTCTGGTAAGCCAAGCTCAGCCGCGAGTGCTTGATTAAAAGCTAAATACTGCGGCGCTCGCACTGCCGTGGGCTGACAATCTTCAAAGCAACTGGCGGGCAGTTGACGATAACTGTGTTCGCTGATGGGCTGATGCATACCAAACTCGCTATAGCAGATAATGGTTGACTAGTTTACTCGGGTATTACGCTGCTGACAATGTTAGCTGGCAAAAGCTCAGCTATACCGCTTAATAACGACCCCAAATTACGACTAAAGTACTGGTTTTTTGCGACTGTTGCAGCATAGGTAATAAGTCAATAACAACCTAGCATGAAGTAACAAGGTAACAGCAATCTACAGGGTTATTTGTACGCTGTAATTGACTGCTAATAAGCAACAGTAATGAGGAACACATTATGATTTATGCACAACCAGGCCAGCCGGATGCCGTAGTTTCGTTAAAAGCGCAGTATGCTAATTTTATTGATGGTAAGTGGCAAGCACCGGTTAAAGGCCAGTACTTTGAGAATATCTCGCCGGTAACAGGTAAAGCTTTTTGCCAGATCCCACGCTCTACTGCCGAAGATATAGAGCTAGCACTGGATGCGGCGCATGCGGCTAAAGCGGCGTGGGGAGCGATGTCGGTTACGCAGCGTTCGAATATTCTGCTAAAAATAGCTGATAGGTTAGAGCAAAACCTTGAAATGATGGCCGTGGCAGAAACCTGGGACAACGGCAAAGCCGTGCGCGAAACCTTAAATGCAGACGTGCCTTTGGCGGTAGATCATTTCCGGTATTTTGCCGGAGCTATTCGGGCACAGGAAGGCTCTATTGGTGAAATAGATCACAACACCGTGGCTTACCATTTTCATGAGCCTTTGGGCGTAGTGGCGCAAATTATTCCGTGGAATTTCCCATTATTAATGGCCGCCTGGAAATTGGCACCGGCGTTAGCGAGCGGTAACTGCATAGTGTTAAAACCAGCAGAGCAAACGCCTTGGTCTATTTTAAAATTCGTTGAGCTCATTGCTGATCTGTTACCGCCGGGCGTACTTAACGTGGTAAACGGTTTTGGTCGTGAAGCCGGTGAGGCCTTAGCCACCAGTAAACGCATTGCTAAAATTGCTTTTACCGGCTCTACGCCAACCGGATCGCATATTTTAAAATGCGCTGCAGAAAATATTATTCCCTCTACAGTAGAGTTGGGTGGCAAGTCGCCGAATATCTATTTTGCCGATGTGTTTGATCACGAAGATGCCTATCTGGATAAATGCATCGAAGGGGTGGTACTAGCGTTTTTTAATCAAGGTGAAGTCTGTACCTGCCCATCACGGTTGTTGATACATGAAAGCATTTACGATCGTTTTATTGCCAAGGTTATTGAGCGCACTAAGCGTATTAAGCGTGGTAATCCATTAGATACCGAAACCATGGTTGGAGCACAAGCATCGGCTCAGCAGTTTGATAAAATTATGAGTTACTTTGATATCGGTCGGGCCGAAGGCGCTGAGATTTTGCTGGGTGGGGATAAAGAGCAACTGAATGACGAGCTGTCAGCCGGTTATTATATCCAACCGACGCTGATAAAAGGTCACAACAAGATGCGGGTGTTTCAAGAGGAAATATTTGGGCCTGTCGTGTCGGTAACCACCTTTAAAGATGAAGCAGAGGCCTTAGCCGTTGCCAATGATTCGGAGTTTGGCTTAGGCGCTGGGCTTTGGACACGTGATATGAACCGTGCTTATCGCATGGGCCGTGGCTTGGAAGCGGGCAGGGTGTGGACTAATTGTTATCACCACTATCCGGCGCATGCCGCCTTTGGTGGCTATAAAAAATCCGGCGTGGGTCGCGAAAACCATAAGATGATGCTTAATCATTATCAGCAAACCAAAAATATGCTGGTGAGTTATGATATTAATCCAATGGGTTTTTTCTAACTATTTTTAAACGAACTTTGTTAAGGATCAGCATAAACAGCCAGCGTCTGCTGGCTGTTTCGTTGTTAAGTAAGATACACTGAGCATTAGCGATGCTTTGTCCGGAGAGATTATGAGCGCAGTTTTTCATGCTTTATCTCGGCAGCAAGATGCTAGCTTAGTGGCTGCTGAGCTGGCGGCACAATTGCCGCTGGCGCAAATTGATTTTATCCTGTTTTTTTGCTCATCCCGTTATGATCTGACGCTGTTAGCACAGGCATTCGAACCGGTCTTTGGTGCGCAGCAACTGGTGGGCTGCACCACTGCCGGTGAGATCAGCATGCTCGGCTACGAAGACGGCAGTATCTGCGCCATCGGTTTTAATCGCGATTATTTTTCTTGTCAGGCACAAGTGATTGAACAGCTGCAAGATTTTGATTTACTGCGGGCGCAACACAGCGTAGCACAGCTACTACAAGAATTATCGCAACCTAATTTACAGCAAGTGCTGGCGTTAACGCTGCTGGACGGCTTATCCAGTCAGGAAGAAGTGGTGTTACTGCAGTTAGAAACAGCACTTGGCCGTATTCCGCACTTTGGTGGCTCTGCCGGGGACAACAACCAACTAAGCCGCACGCATGTGTTCTATCAACGCCGTTTCTACAGTAATGCGGCTGTGGTATTGCTCATTCAAACCAGCCTGCCATTTCAAGTGTTTAGTGGGCATCATTTAGCACCACGAGCAGAAAAACTGGTGGTTACTGCTGCCTCCGCTGATTATCGCACTGTGTACGAAATTGACGCAGAACCGGCTGCATTGGCCTATAGCCGTTTAGTCGGGCTAAAACCGGAGCAACTGGATGCCACCGTGTTTGCCTTGCATCCGCTGGCAGTGAAAATGGGGCAAGATTATTATGTTCGGTCGATTCAACGGGTTAATGCTGATCTGAGCTTAACCTTTTACTGTGCCCTGGGTTTAGGTGCGGTGTTAACGGCGATGCAAAATAAACCCTTACTGCCAGCATTAGCTGAGCTGTTTGCCAGCCATGAAGCCAAGCTAGGACCACCTGCACTTACGCTGGGATGCGATTGTGTACTACGGCGGCGAGAATTGGCTGAGCTGGGGCAATTGGCAGACGCGTCTGCTTTTTACCGACAACACAAGGTGATTGGCTTTAGTACCTACGGCGAGCATTTTGAAGGTGTGCATCTCAATCAAACCTTTACCGGCGTTGTTTTTGGTCAGCCGGTTCAAACCATAACCGAAGCAGTAGCAGAAAACCTATCAGAAAAAGCATCAAAAACAGGGGCGGATCTTGAGCGATGAGTTAACGGCCTTGCGAGTACAATGTGCTGAACAGCAGGCACAGCTAAAGAAGCTTAATACCATTAATCAGGCATTGATGGCGCGGGTTGAGGCGGGTAGTAGTGCGGGGTCTTTGGCGCCTTATGCAGCGTTTCAACAAGCGGCAGTGTTAGCCGAACAAGTGCGCGAGCGCACTGCTGAATTGCATCAAGCCTACGATGAATTGCGCCGCTCGATGGCCGACTCAGAAAGCCTGCGGCAAAGCGAACGCTGGATCCGCACTATTACCGATAATGTGCCTGCTATGTTGGCGTATTTATCGGCCGATTGCCGTTATTTGTTTACCAATAGCCATTATGATCATTTTTATGGGGTCAGTCGCGGTAGCTTACAAAATGCCAGCTTAACCGCTGCTCATGGTGAGCAAGGGCGTAGTCGGTTACAGCCCTATGTTAATCAGGTATTAGCTGGCGATACCGTACAATTTGAAATTGCGGAGCCGAATGCCAACGGCAATTTACGTCAGCTTTTAAAAAGTTATGTGCCGCATCAGGATCAGCAGGGCCTTATTATTGGTTTTTTTGTACTATGCCGGGATATTACTGAGCGTAAACAAACCTCAGAAGCGCTGCGCCAAGCGAATTTGCATTTAGAGCAGCGGGTGCAGCAACGCACTGCAGCGTTAACTGAGCTAAATCAGCAGTTAGAGCAAGCCAGAATTATCGCCGAACAAGCCAATGCTTCAAAAAGCCAGTTCTTGGCAGCGGTTAGCCACGATGTGCTACAACCCCTTAATGCTGCCCGCCTATTTAACGGTGCTTTACTCGATTTAGCCTTGCCAGATGCGGCTACCAGCTTGGCTCATTCGGTGGCCAGTGCCCTGGATGATATGGCGGGCTTACTGCGAACCTTAGTCGATTTATCGCGGTTAGATGCTGGCCAGTTAGAAAGCCAGATCAGTGTGGTTACGCTTGCGCCGTTATTACAACGCTTATATCAGGAATACCAGCCGCAAGCGCAAGCAAAAGGGATACGCTTACGTATTAGAGATTGCCCCTATAGTGTTGCGACGGATCAGGCGCTGCTATTGCGGGTTATGCGTAACCTAATTAGTAACGCGTTACGCTATACGCCAGCGGGTGGGCAGGTACTGCTGGGATGGCGCAAGTACAAGCAAGTTATTGAGCTACAAGTAATTGATACCGGCATCGGCATAGCAGAAGCGCAGCATGCTGCCGCCTTTGCTGCTTTTAGTCGTCTTGCACCGCCGCAGCACAGTCAGGAAAAAGGGTTAGGCTTAGGGTTGGCGATTGTCGATAAAATTTGTAGCTTGCTCAATCATCCATTACGGTTATCTTCAACGCCGGGCAAAGGGTCGCTATTTGCGCTTTGTTTACCATTAAGCCTGACTACCCCGGTAGCTATGCCAGCAGAACCCTTAAAATTGGCTACTGAAAGTGCGGTGATCTGGGTGCTGGATAACGAGCCGACGATTTGCACGGCTATGCAGCAGCTATTAACAGGTTGGGGTTATCAGGTATATACCGCAGATACCGCCAAGGCGTTGTGGCAACTTAATGCAGCGCAGGCTGCGCCCGATTTACTGATAGTGGATTATCATCTGGGGGCGGATGGTAATGGCGTAGCCGTTGCTATGGCTTTAAAACAGCAGCTCGGTGTGTCAGCCGAGCAGTTGCCGGTACTGCTGTTGACCGCCGATCATAGCAGCGCTTTGGCGCAGCAGGTGAAAGCGCAGGTAAACTTGGTTATATATAAGCCGGTACGGCCATTAAAGCTGCGACTGGCGTTGCAGCGTCTGTTAGCGTAGCGTCAGAGCTTAAAGCTAAGATAAATATTTGTTAAAATCTGTTTGATTAGCTTGCGCCAGTAACTGCATGCGGTTTTGTACCCCAAGTTTGTCGAAAATGGCGGTAACATGGGCCTTCACCGTGGTTTCGGCAATAAACAATGCCTCAGCAATTTGTTTATTGCTAGCCCCTTGTAGCAGTTGCGCCAGTACACGGCGCTGCTGCCGGGTTAGCTGCGCCAGCTTTTCTGGTATCGCGTTACTGTTTTCAGCTGCGGACAAGGCGGTCTCTGTCTGGCGAAAACTCTGGGCTGGCAGATAAATATTACCCGCCAGTAATTGTTGAATCGCCGCCAGCAATTGCTGCTTATCGGCCGCTTTAGAAATAAAACCCACCGCACCCAATGCCATTGCCTGCAGTATCGTTTGCTTATCATCTTCGGCTGACAGCATGGCAACCGGCACCTGTGGAAATTGTTGTTTTAATTGGCGTAGGCCGTCTAAGCCAGCACTGCCGGGCATATTTACATCCAACAGCAGTAAATCGGGTTCAGCACTGTGTTGTAGCAGATGCAGCAGCTCTGCCAAACTGGCTGTTTGCGTTAACTGACAATCTGGCCACTGTTGCCGCAACAGCAACTGCAATGCATCGCGGTATAGTGGATGATCATCGGCCAGATAAAACTGATACATCAGGTTTAGCGCACTTTGTTGCGATAGTCAGCTACCGCCTGATTAGACGCTGCCAGCATTTTACGGCCTTTCACCGACGATTGCGTAAGTAAAATAAACAGCAGATCTATCACTAACTCCTGAGCATTACGCGACAAAATAGAAGATAAACGGGCCGCGCTCTCGTTGGCCATGGTTTTCAGGTTTAACTCTGATAATTTAGCGATGGTATTAGGTGCAAAGCCGGTCAGGCTAATCACCTTTAGTTTTTGCTGTTTGGCAAACTGGGCAATAGCGACCATCTCGGGCGTTTCGCCCGATTCACTAATTACAAACAGCATATCTTTAGCGCCGTAGTGGGCTAAATCAGCCAGTTGAATATGGTTGTCGCTCTCGGCAATCGCACTCATGCCAAGCTTCCGCAGTTTTAGGCAAAAATCTTGCGCCACCAAAAAAGAGGCGCCTTTACCGGTGAGCATAATACGGCGCGCTTGTAACAAAGCTTGGCACACCTGCTCCATACTCTGTTGATCGTTGGCACTTAAGGTGTTGGTTAGTACTTCAATTTTACCCGCCAGCAGTTTAGTGGCCATGGCACTGTAGGAGTCGGCTAATGAAATATCGCCATGCAATTTAACCGGCTGCTCGTCATTTAGTATGTGTAAGCTGTCGGTAACGGCAAATTTAAAATCGGGATAGCCTTTATAACCCAGTTTTTGGGTAAAACGCACCACAGTTGCCTGACTAACGCCCACAACCTGCGCCAATTCTTGCGAAGACAACTGACGAATATGCTGCGGATTAGCTAATACGTAATCGGCAATGGCTTGCTCTGCACTGCGCAGACGGCCTTGGATCAGGGCGATTTTTTGCAAAACGGCCATTTAATACTCTGCCTAGGTTATTTTTTGTAGGCTAAGTATAAGCTGTTTTTTAACGTAAAAACCACTACTTAGCTATGAGTTGTCTCGCTGTATACTTAAAGTAGCTGGCGCCAGTAAATAATTTATACCGTTATCAAGCTGGGTAGCGCGCACTAATTGCTGTTTTGCTGCCGCGGGCTTACAATCGCGACCAACATTCGCCACAAATTTTATAATCGTTGTTCAGAGGATTAAGGTTCACCATGAATAAGAATTTACTCACTAATCTGATTGCACTGGCATTGGTATTGGTAGGTTGGTGGTTAACACAGCCTATTTTGTTAAATGTTGGTTTATTTGCCTTGGCGGGGGCTATTACCAATACGCTGGCTATTCATATGCTATTTGAAAAAGTCCCTTTGCTTTATGGCTCAGGGGTGATCCCACTACGCTTTAACGAATTTAAAGCAGGGATCCGTCAACTGGTGATGACCCAATTTTTTAGCCAGGCCAATATAGCGCGCTTTTTAGCTGATAAAGAGACCCAGCAAGTATTTGATTTTGCGCCGGTAATTGAACAAACTGATTTGTCGCCGGCTTTTACCGGTTTATTAAAAGTGGTAGAGCAGTCCTCTTTTGGCGGCATGTTAGCCATGTTTGGTGGCACCGCCGCGCTGCTCCCTTTACAGGAACCCTTTATTGCCAAATTAAAACTAGCACTGACCGACATAACACAAACTGACGATTTTCATCAGTTAGTACAAGCGCAATTAGCAGATGCCGGTCAGATGCCGCAATTGACAGCGCAAGTCGAACATATTGTGCAGCAGCGACTCGAGGAGTTAACGCCAGAGTTGGTAAAAGAGATTATCCAACAAATGATCCGCGAACATCTAGGTTGGTTAGTGGTATGGGGTGGAGTGTTCGGTGGTTTACTGGGGCTAGTTGCGGCATTGCTTCCCCTTTAGCTTGCGAATATCAATACTATCTAGTTGAGCTCGGCAAATGTTTGTCAGTTTCTGAACTATATTAAAAGACCTACTGTATTCAACATTACTACTACTATTGGGATCAGTTTATGAATATGACCAAGTCTGCTTTAGCTGTAGCTTTCACGGTTAGTACCTTTATGTCTGCGGGTGTGGCGGCGAAAAATCCATCAGAGCTAAAAGGCAACGAAATATTATGGTTATTAACCGAAAGCCATCAACTGCTAAAGGTGAATGCTAAAGCACCCACACAAGTATTGGCGCAAAAGGCCTTAAGTGGCCTTGCGGATGATGAACAAATTCAGGGTATTGATTATCGGGTTGCTTATGGTGTGCTGTTTGCATTTTCAGATAAGGGCCAGCTATACACCGTAAATACCGGTACAGGCGCTGTTACGGCGGTGGGTGACCCTTTAGCCGCAGACACCTTACAAGCCGCGCAGTTTGGCTTTGATTTTAACCCTGCGGCTGATCGTATCCGGGTTGTTAATGAGCTTGGTCAGAATTTGCGTTTGCATCCTGAAACAGGTGCTCTAGCCGCTACCGATCCTGATTTACACTATGCGACATCGGACAGCCATGCGGGGCATTCGCCGGCGGTTGTGGCTGCGGCTTATACCTATAATCAGCAAGATGCTAAGCTCACCACCAACTATGCCATTGATAAAGCTCTGGGCACCTTAGTAACGCAAGGCAGTATTGAAGGCGCTCAGCCAGCCGTCTCACCTAACACCGGCCAATTATTTACGGTAGGGGCGTTAGGCATTACCGGATTACAGCAGGTATCATTTGATATTTCTGATATTAACAATATTGCCTTGATTGCAGTGACTACTGAGGCAGAAGCTGCCACCACGCTTTATCAACTGGATTTAACCAGTGGTAAGGCTTATAAGCTAGGCCAATTAGCGGATGGCAGTGCCTTAGCGGGGATTGCCATTGAGCCTTAAACAGTTAGTCTTGGCTCAGGCTGTACTTAAGGCCGTACTACAAACGTTAACGTGTACGGGCGTGCTTTGGTTATTGAGTATGCCGCTTTGTGCAGCATCCGTGCAGGTAGCAGTGCTGGATAGCGAAGGGCAGCAGGTTGCTGACGCGGTGGTATTTTTGGAATCTGCTGCGGCAACTGCGGCAGTGCAACCGCTGCAAGATGTCCGGATCACGCAGCGGGATAAAACCTTTACGCCAAAAGTGACTGTTATTCCGCGCGGCACTGCAGTAATTTTTCCCAATGAAGATACGGTACGCCATCACGTTTATTCATTCTCACCGGTTAAACAATTCGAAATTAAGCTCTACGTCGGTACACCAACCGAGCCAGTAGTATTCGAACAAAGCGGTGTAGCCGTGCTGGGTTGTAATATTCACGACGAAATGATTGCTTGGGTCGTGGTGCTGGATACGCCTTACTACGGTACCAGCGATGCTGCGGGGATGGTAAGTTTGACTCAGGTGCCAGCTGGCGATTACACCCTGCGGGTATGGCATAAAGATTTACTAAGTGAAGACGATGTACCTAAGGTTGCCCTTAGGGTTGATGCCAGCACCGCGGCGCAACAAGTTACACTACCCCAATTGGTGCCAATGTATTAAGTTCCTTTAACGCGGTTAGCTCCAGAGCGAGCTAACCGGCGTTGTAGGTGGGTAGCGATGTGCTAATTGGGCTAAGAACAGTTCAGCACAGGCCAGAGCGTCGGTAACGGCATGGTGGGGCAAATAGGGCGGTAAACCATAACGTGATCTGCTGGCGGCCAATCGAATCGACAGCTGCTGCTGTTTGCGCAGTTTTTGCCATAAACTCAGCGGTTTAGCCCGATGCAACCGGGCTTCTAACGCCATTGTATCGATCACCGGAAAATGTAGAGGCGCTTTTAACCGTACCGTTAACGCAGCCGCTAAAAACTGCCGTTCTATATCTGCGCAATGTACCAGCAAGACCTTGCCTGCTATAGCCGCGAGAAACTCCGGTAAAATATCCACCAGATCAGGTGCATTAGCCAGCGCGCTGTCGGTAATGCGATGGATGGTAACTGAGCTGCTGGTCAGCGGAAAGCGCGGTTTAATCAGCCATTGTTTGGCGGCAGAGCTTTGAATGCGCTGGCTATTAAGCGGCACTAAGCCAATACTGACAATACCATGGCAACTAGGATCCAGACCGGTGGTTTCTAAGTCTAACGCCAGTAGGGGCGTATCACTGATCGCGGTCTGGCCACTGACTATACCTGCAGCATAATACTGCTGTAATAGTGGCTGCGAACTTTGTCTGGCTAACTGCGCAAAACGCTGCTGCCAATCCGGTGGGGTGGCCTTGGGTAATTGTGAGCCAAGATATAACATTGCTTAGGCCTGAAAGTGGAATTTAAGGAATTTTTGGGCATTGGCCAGCACTAAAAACGCCGCTTTTAAGTGTTTACGTTCAAATTCAGAGAGTAGCTCCGGTCGGACGTTATTATTGGGGGCCTGTTGCTGTTGCAACGCGGCGGCCTGATGGCGGATACGCGTCATGGCAATAACTTCGTAGGCATCACGCAAATCTTCGGCCCGGCCTTTGGGTAAAATATTACGTTGTTTTAGCGCCGCTAGCCGCTGATAAGAGCTGCGAGCCTGGCTACCTAATGATAAGGCATAAATACGCAGTAAATCGGCCAGTGGTGCCGTGCCGCGGCGTTTAATATTCAGTGAGTCGTTTTGCCGGCCATCTTCTTCCATCACAAAGTCTTGAAAGAAGCCCAGTGGTGGGGTGCGACGGAGTGCGTTGCGGGTCATTGAGGCTAAAAAGGCTTTACTGGTTGGGGCGCTTTGCGCGATCTGTTGATTAAGTTGCGCCGCCCAGCTCGTTTCGCCCCACACCCCGTCTAAATCAAAAAAGATGTTACTGTGTAAGAGCTTTTCTGCAGTGGGGTTACTAAGCCAATCCTGAAAATAGCCCTGCCATACCTGCAGCGGTTGGCGCCAGCGCGAATTGGTTGCCATGATGTCGCCGCTACAAAGTGGATAGCCGCAGTCGGCCAGGCCGTTACAAACAAAATCGGCTAAGGCGGCAAAATAGCCATCGTGCTCTGCGGCCACAAAGCTGTTGTCTAGGATCAGTGCATTATCCTGATCGGTAACAATCAGTTGCTCATCGCGGGCCATGGAGCCCAATGCCAAAAAACAATAGGGGATAGGCGGAGGGCCAAGCTTTTGCTCGGCCAGCTCTAATAGCCGCTGTTTAAAACTACGGCCAATCGTCGCCATAGCACTGCCAATCATTTGCGAGTTGGCATCTTCATTAACCATACGCACAAAGCAAGCTTGCACGGCGGTTTTTAATTGCGCTAAGTCACTCACGGACTGTTGCTGATAAATACTGCTAACAATAAACAGGCTATTATTCGATTCATGGCGGATAATGTCGGCGATAGCAATGATGCCAACCGGCCGTTGCTGCGCTAAAACCGGCAAATGATGCAGGTTATGCCGCAGCATTAGCAGCATGGCTTCAAACACAAATTGGCTGGCCTGCACCGTTACCAGCTGTTCGGTCATGATCTTAGAGACGGGCTGCCCGGTATTTATTGCGGCGGCGACTACTCGGTTGCGTAAATCACGATCGGTAATTAAGCCAATAATCTGTTCCGGCTGCAAAGGATCGGTAAGCAGCAAACAAGATTCACTGGCATCGCGCATGCTTATCGCAGCTTGTTGTATGCTGGCATTGGCTGGCAGCATAAGTGGCGGGCGGCCCAACAACTCGCTGACTTTGGCGCTCATTAGTTGATGATTGGCCGCTTTTTCAATGCGAGGTTCAGCGCGACGTTCGGCGTCGCCCACTTCAACGTAATCGGCAAAAAACTCATTCTGATCAAACAACTGCTCAAAAGCTGCCGCTGGGATCAGGTAAACTAGCGTATCTTGCAGCGCCTTGGCCGGAAAACGCACTTTTTTGCCTCTAAGCAGCCCTTGCTCGCCAAAGATACCGCCTTCCGATAGCCGGTTATACAGATCGCCATTGCGGCGGAAGGTTTCCACCACACCACTGCGAATAAGGTATAAGGCATCCAGCGGCGCGTTATATTGCAAGATGTCGCTACCGGCACGAAAGTAACTTACATCAATTTGCTGCGCCAAGTTCAGCTGCTCTTCGCCGGAAAGTTCCTGAAACGGCGAATGCCGCTGCAGGAAGCTTAAGATCTCCAGTTGTTCGATTTCCAGGCCATTGCTGCTAATAACCATCTTTATTTTTCTCTGGGTTCAGACATCAGACCTTTGACAATAGCCACACAGGCTGCCAATAGCACTAAAGTGAAGGGCAGGCCGGTAGATACCGCCATCGCCTGTAAAGCGGTTAAGCCACCACCAATCAGTAGGGCAATAGCCACTAAGCCTTCAAAGGTGCACCAAAATACCCGTTGTACCGTAGGCGCATTAACTTTACCCCCTGCAGCGATGGTATCGATGACCAGTGAGCCAGAGTCAGATGAGGTAATAAAAAACACAATAACCAGCACAATTGCAATAAAAGAGCTAAGCTGCGCCAGTGGCAAACCATCTAACATGGCAAATAACTGTAAAGGTAAATCGGCACTCGTGGCGGCTTGATAGCCTTCTTGCACCACCTGATTAATAGCCGTGTTACCAAATACAGTCATCCAAAAAACGCAGGCCAGCGAAGGGATCAGCAATACTGAGATTAAAAACTCCCTTACTGTGCGCCCCCGCGACACTCTGGCGATAAACATACCGACAAAAGGTGACCAACTGATCCACCAGGCCCAATAAAAGGTGGTCCAGCCTTGTGAGTAATTGGCATCTTCACGCCCTATGGGGTTAGATAGCGCGGGCAAATGCTGTAAATAGCTGGCCAGGTTTTGGGCAAAACCAGTAAAGATGGCCAACGTAGGGCCGACAATAATCACAAATAACAGCAACAGCGCAGCCAGTATCATATTGATTTCGGAGAGGCGTTTTACTCCGGCTTCCAGGCCTGCGACGACCGAAATCAGGGCAATACCGGTAATAGCAATAACCAGCAAGACCTCGGTAGTGGTGCCACCCGGTAAACCAAACAGGTAATTAAGGCCGGCACTGGCTTGGGAGGCACCAATACCTAACGAGGTAGCAAGACCAAACAGGGTAGCGAAGATAGCAAGGATATCAATAATATGCCCCGGCCAACCCCAAACCCGCTCGCCTAAAATGGGGTAGAACACCGAGCGGATGGTCAGTGGTAAGCCTTTGTTAAAGCTAAACAGGGCCAAACCCAGCGCTAAAATGGCATAAATAGCCCACGGGTGTAATGCCCAGTGAAAAATCGTGGCAGCCATCGCCAGTTCGGTTGCTGCCGCGCTATCGCCAGCCGCCCCGGCTAGTGGCGCCCAGTCAACGCGGACGCCGTTTTCATATTCTACCCCGGCAAAGGCAGTACCAAAATGGGTTAGCGGCTCAGATACGCCATAAAACATTAAGCCAATGCCCATACCAGCAGCAAACAGCATAGAAAACCAGCCTAAATAGCTAAAGTCGGGCGTGGCTTCGGTACCACCGAGCCGCACTTTACCCAAGGGGCTGATAATTAACACCAGACACAGCAGCACAAAGATATTGGCTGCTGAGATAAAAAACCAATCAAGGTTTGAAGTTAGGCTATTACGCAGGGCACTAAAAGCCGGGCCCGCCTGGCTGCTAAACGCCAGCGTTAAAATTACAAAAGCAATAATGGTGAGGCCCGAGATTAAAAATACCCGGTTATGAATATCTAAGCCAAAAGGGCCGACTTTTACTACGATATTATCCTGGCCAATTTGGTAGTCGGTATCAATCGGATTGACTTTGCCATCCGGGATCATCGGATCTTTGTTCGTTGTCATTAGTCAGTTCCATTGTTTATCAGTAAGGTGGTATACAAAAGCGCGGTACCGGTAATATTTACCTGTACCGCGGAGCGTAATATTAGAAATAATAGCCAATATTGATATTGAAACGGCGTTCTGTCTCGTTGCTATCGCCGGCGGTACTGCCTCCGACAAAGGGTTGATTGCGGGCGTGTACTAAATCAAAGTAAGTAAAAAGCCCGCCAGCGGCGACCGAAAAACCCGTTACATTCATCATGGTATTGGCGCTAGCGTCTGACTTGTCGTACACCAAACCATAGTTATTGTAGAATTGCAGGCCAGTTACCGGGCCCCATTGTACCGGCAGGCTGTAGGCTAAATTGACGGTACCCGATTTTGCTTCAGCGGCAATGCTGTCGTAAAAACCATAAGCACCCACCGCCATTTGGGTAATATCGTCGATATTATAAGCATACTCGGTATGCTGTAATTGCAGGTTCCAGTTGCCGTAATGGCTATTTAGATGGATACCCCAGGCATAATAATCGCCGGCCCGACGCTCGCCATCATGTAAACCGCCACTAAGCGCTGATACGCCCACTTCTGTTTTTACGCCATACAGCTCAGTGTGATAAGCAAAGCGGCCACTAAAGGTGTTGTATTCGCCTAAGGCGGTGGTGGGATCATAATAGATGCCTTCGCCCGGCAGGCGTGCACCAACAATATCGTAAGAATAGCGATCCGCGCGGTTACTAACATAGCCATCAACGCCGCCCAGTTCATCGTTTTTAAAGAAACCTAAATCTAATTGCCAGTTATCCGCAACCTGGCGTTTAAACAAAATACCGAGATCATGATCATCTTCCAGCCCAATATAGTAGTTGGTGCTAAAAAAATAATTATGTGAGTTATAAGGCCAGTTGCCAAAAGGCACCTGAGTAATACCGGTTTGCACTTGCCAGTTTTCCGCAAACTGATAACCAACATAGGCATATTTGACTGCCGTCATATAATCAAAAAAGCGGATCTCTGCATCTAAGGTAACATCGCCGACGCTGCCACTGAGGTTTAAGCGGAAAATATCAAAGTCAAAATCACCACCACGGTTTTTATTACCGTCGCTGTAAGACGTATGGCTATAGTTGGTACGAATAGCACCACCAAGGCGAATGCCGTCGGGCTGTTCTGGCACAGCATCTGCTGTTGTAACCGCAGTTGCTGCCTCAGTAGCAGGCTCAACAGCAGTTGCAGCAATAGAAGCAGTTTGTTGCTCTTGCGCTGCTAAGCGTGCTTCTAAGCTGGCAATTTGTGCTTTTAGTAGTTCAAGTTGAGTTCTTAGTTCCTGTTGTTCATCCATGGGGGTGTTGGCAGAGACTGGGGCAAGAGCAGAGGCAACAAAGAGGGCGAGCAAGGATTTTTTGATCATTAAAGAAGACCTGTATTAGCTAAAAATGTTGAAACAGGTGAGCAATTGTAGCACAGAAAACTGACGTACCAATTATAGGGTTATTTAACCTGCAAAAAGCAAAGCACCCTGGGGTGCCTTGCTTTCGGTTTAACATACAAACTTTTACCTTTAGTATTTTTGAAATACTTAACTTAAATCAAAGCGATCTGCATTCATCACTTTTACAAAGGCTTTTACAAAGTCTTTTACAAACTTCTCTTTGTTATCGTCTTGCGCATACACTTCAGCATAAGAGCGCAGCACGGAGTTTGAGCCAAACACTAAATCAACCCGGGTGGCGGTCCATTTTACGTTACCGCTATTGCGCTCTACCAGTTGATAGGAATTACGGCCTGTTGGTTTCCAACTGTAAGCCATATCGGTTAAGTTAACGAAGAAATCGTTAGTTAACACGCCCACCTTGTCGGTAAATACGCCATGCGCGCTACCACCAAAATTGGTACCCAGTACCCGCATACCACCAATTAAGGCTGTCATTTCCGGGGCGGTTAAACCCAGTAACTGGCTTTTATCCAGCATTAACTCTTCCGGCTGTACCACATAGTCCTTTTTCAGGAAGTTGCGATAGGCATCGTGGATAGGTTCCAGTACTTCAAAGGATTCCACATCGGTTTGCTGTTGTGTCGCATCGCCACGGCCTGGCGCAAACGGCACGCTGATGTTCACGCCGGCAGCTTTAGCGGCGTGCTCTACTGCAGCAGAACCGGCCAGTACAATTAAATCGGCCAGACTCACCGTTTTGGCAAAACCGGCTTGAATACCTTGCAGTACAGCTAATACTTTTTGTAAACGGGCCGGCTCATTACCTTCCCAGTCTTTTTGTGGTGTTAACCGAATCCGGGCACCATTAGCACCACCACGATAATCGGAACCGCGGAAAGTACGGGCACTGTCCCAGGCGGTTGCTACCAGCTCGCCCACGGTTAAACCGCTGGCCAGTATTTTGGCTTTTAGCTCGCTAATATCGCTATCGGTCAGTGCGGTGTTACCAGCAGGTACAGGATCCTGCCAAATCAACTCTTCTGCTGGTACATCTGGCCCTAAGTAGCGGCTTTTCGGGCCTAAATCGCGGTGGGTTAACTTAAACCAAGCGCGGGCAAATACGTCTTCAAAATAGGCTTGGTCGCGGTAAAAGCGCTCAGAGATTTTGCGGTATTCCGGGTCCATTTTCATTGCCATATCGGCATCCGTCATCATAGGCATACGGCGGATAGAGGCGTCTTCCACATCTACCGGCTTATTTGCATCTTGAATATTGACTGGCTGCCATTGCCAGGCACCAGCCGGGCTTTTAGTCAGTTCCCAGTCATGCTCTAACAGCATTTTAAAGTAACCGTTATCCCACTTAGTGGGCTCGCTGGTCCAGGCACCTTCAATACCACTGGTTACCGTATCGCGGCCAATACCGCGGGTTTTGTGGTTATTCCAGCCCAAGCCTTGCTCTTCAATATCAGCAGCTTCCGGCTCTGGCCCTAAATTTTCGGCCCTGCCATTACCATGGGCTTTACCTACGGTGTGACCACCGGCTGTTAAGGCAACGGTTTCTTCGTCATTCATCGCCATGCGGGCAAAGGTAATACGAATATCGTGGGCGGTTTTTAATGGATCCGGGTTGCCGTCAACGCCTTCCGGGTTGACATAAATTAAGCCCATCATTACTGCAGCAAGTGGGTTTTCCAGATCGCGTTGACCGGAGTAACGGGTGCCTTCGCTGCCTGAGGGGGCCAACCATTCTTTTTCTGAGCCCCAGTAGGTATCTTTTTCCGGATGCCAAATATCTTCGCGGCCACCGGCAAAACCAAAGGTTTTAAAGCCCATCGATTCATAGGCCATATTGCCGGCTAGAATCATTAAATCGGCCCAGGACAATTTATTGCCGTATTTCTTTTTGATTGGCCAAAGTAAGCGACGGGCTTTATCTAAGTTGCCGTTATCTGGCCAGCTATTTAATGGTGCAAAACGCTGGTTACCGGTACCCGCACCACCGCGGCCATCAGCGATTCGATAGCTACCGGCACTGTGCCAGGCCATGCGGATAAATAGACCGCCATAGTGGCCCCAATCGGCTGGCCACCAATCCTGACTTTGCGTCATCAGGGCTTTTAAATCAGTTTTAACCGCGGCAAGATCCAGCGATTTAAAGGCTTCGGCATAGTTAAAATCATCGCCCAGCGGGTTGGTTTTGCTATCGTGTTGATGCAGGATGTCTAAATTCAGGGCGTTAGGCCACCAGCTCATTACGCTGTTGCTGCTAGCCGTATTGCCACCATGCATTACCGGGCATTTACCTGCTGAGTTATTGTTGTTGTCCATCTGTCACTCCTGTTAGGGTCGTTGCAAAACACTTTTACGGTCAAGCCGTTAAAGATAATGCATAGACTATATACCCTGCATAAAAGTTTTTAAAGTGACAAAAAGTGAATACCTTAATAGCTTTTATGAATGAGGAGTTTCTTTTCTAATTAAAATAAAGGGGGAGGTTATTGCTGCCAACTGATACCATAACGGGTAAAAACGTCTGCATCTCGGTTATACCAGCGGCGAAAGGGCTCAACATCAAAACCATGTAACTGCGCCAAATAGGCATAACGCATGGAGGTGCGTAGCATGTCGACATACCGCCAGATCCTACCATAGGCTACTACAACCATCTCTGGTTGCTCTGCAAGAACATCAATAGCCTGCATTATGCGATGCAAGTAGCGCAGTTCAGCCGTTAATTCGGGGGTAATGGCATTGTTCTGCTGGTTGCTCATATATTCGGCTCCTGATAATACTATCTTTTGTACGTGAAAATTATATCGGCGGTTTAGATGCCAGATTTAGCGTTGTTATTACACCGTAAGCGTTATTTTGGATAAGCTCATAATTTAGCGATGGTTTTATTTGCATACTGCCAATCTTAAAAAATCGCTTGCGCAACTTGTTTTAAAGCACCAGCAACACAATTAAGCAGTGTAAACAGATCTATTAAAAGAGCATCTCTTGGCTAATCTTACTTCCAGTGCCGCTAGCGTGGCTGTGTTACCTTGGATTGCTGGCTTTCTTGCCCCCTATCGTGGGCGGGTAGTCGCAGCCGTGGTATTTTTACTTATTGGTTCTTTGGCCTGGTTAGGGTTAGGGCAGGGCGTGCGCTTATTAGTCGACGAAGGCTTTGTCAGCGGCAATGCCGCTCGGTTAAACCAACTAACGTTGCTGGTATTGGCGATTACGCTGATCGCTTCTGTGGCTGTTTTTTTGCGTTTTTATTTTATGAGTTGGCTGGGTGAGCGGGTAAGTGCCGATATCCGCAATCGGGTGTATCAGCATATGCTTAAACTGTCGCCAGCTTTTTACAGCGAAACCCGCACCGGTGAAGTGATTTCACGGTTTACCGCCGACACTACTTTGTTGCAAAGTGTCGTGGGTTCAAGCTTGTCTATGGCGCTGCGCTCAGGGGTTACTGCTATCGGCGGTTTGCTGATGATGGCTTTTACCAGCTTTAAGCTGACCGCCTTAGTTTTTATTGCCGTACCGTTGGTGCTGCTGCCCATTTTTATTTTGGGTAAGAAAGTACGGCGTTTAGCGCGCGATAGTCAGGACCGGCTGGCCGATATAGGTGCCCATGTTGATCAGAGTTTGCACGAAATTCATACGGTACAATCCTATGGTCATGAAGCGGCTGATGAAAGGGTGTTTCGCAGTAAAATAGAACAAGTGATTGCCGCGGCCCGTGGCCGTATTTTTTACCGGGCTTTACTGATTGGCTCGGTTATGTTGTTAAGTATTGGTGCTATTACTCTGGTGGGGTATGTGGGGGCACTGGATGTCTTAAAAGGTAACGTTAGCCCAGGTCAGCTTACCGCATTTTTATTTTATGCGGTGATGGTCGCTGGTGGGGTCGCTACTATTAGCGAAGTGATAGGTGAAGTACAACGTGCGGCGGGTGCGGCCGAGCGTTTAATTGAGTTATCACAGATGCCAGTAGCGATTAGTGCGCCAGCGAAGCCGCATAGTTTACCTGAAAAGGTAGGTGGTGAACTGAGGTTTGAGGCGGTAGACTTTGCTTATCCGCAAGTACCGGAGCAGTTAGTGTTAACAGGACTTAACCTGCAGATAAAACCGGGGGAAAGGGTGGCATTAGTCGGCCCTAGTGGCGCTGGCAAAAGCACCTTATTTCAGTTATTACAGCGCTTTTATGATGTGAGCAGTGGCCAGATTTATCTGGATAATATAGCGTTGCCGCAACTATCGCCGCAGGAACTCCGGACACAGTTTGCGCTGGTGCCGCAAGATGCGGTGATCTTTGCCGACTCGGTTATAGAAAATGTGCGTTATGGCCGCCCAGATGCCAGTTTAGCGCAGGTTAAAGCGGCTTGTGTTGCGGCTCGGGCAGATGAGTTTATTGGCCAATTTCCAGAGGGTTATGATACTCAGCTCGGTGAACGGGGTGTGCGTTTATCTGGCGGGCAAAAACAACGAATTGCCATTGCCCGGGCTATTTTGGCCGACCGGCCAATTCTATTATTAGATGAAGCGACCAGCGCGCTGGATGCGGCCAGTGAGCATGCAGTAAAACAAGCATTGGAGCTGGCCATGCAAAACCGTACTACCTTGATTATTGCCCATCGATTAAGTACTGTCATTACCGCTGATCGTATTTTGGTATTGGATAAGGGCCAGCTGATTGCCAGCGGTAACCACAGTGAATTACTGCAAAGCTGCCCGTTATACCGCGAACTTGCCGAACTACAGTTACTTGCCTAACGTTGACGTTGCTTTAAGGAGGAGCCCATGCTGATTTCTATACTGGCGATAAGTGTTGGTGCCTCTTGTGGCGCGGTGCTGCGCTGGTTATTAGGTTCTGCCTTTAATCAACTATGGATGGTGATGCCGCTAGGCACTCTGCTAGCCAACTTAATTGGCGGTTTGTTAGTGGGCTTGGCAGTGCCTTGGTTTTCGCAGCAATCGGGCTTAGCACCAGAGTGGCGCTTGTTAGTTATCACCGGTTTCCTTGGTGGCTTAACCACTTTTTCAACATTTTCTGCTGAAGTTTTTGAAATGCTATTGGAACATAAATTTAGCCATGCCGCTGCTACTGCTACACTGCATTTATTCGGGGCGCTGGCATTTACTGCCATTGGCTTTATGTTAGTACGCAATTTTTATCGATAAATCGGAATGACTACATTATGCTAACCCCCGGTTTTATTGCTGCCCACAGCCATAGGTTAGAAGATCTCACTGATCTTGCCGTACAGTTATTAGCGCGTTATCCGCTGGCACCGCTGGAAGAGGAAGTCGTACTGGTGCAGTCTAATGGTATTGCACAGTGGTTAAAGCAAGCTATTGCCAGTCATACTGGCATTGCGACTATGCTGGAAGTGAGCTTGCCGGCGCGTTTGGTTTGGCGGGCTTATCGCGCCGTGTTGGGTACCGATATCCCACGGCAATCACCTTATGATAAAAGCCGCTTGCGCTGGCGCTTAATGCGTTTGCTGCCGACGTTAATGGCGCAAAACCCTGATTTTGCAGCACTAAAAGCCTATGTTGCTGCCGATGCGGATCAGCGTAAGCTGTTTCAGTTAAGCGATAAGCTAGCCGATTTATTCGATCAATATCAGGTGTACCGTGCTGACTGGCTGGACGCCTGGACCCGCGGTGACGCGGTGTTATTGCAGCGCGGGCAGCGGATCCCTCTAGCCGCAGAGCAGCGTTGGCAAGCCGCCTTATGGCGGGCGTTAGTCAACGATATTGGTGCCGAACAAATATGCAGTAACCGCGCGGCGCTGCATCAGCGTTTTATTGAACAGGCCGCCAGGCTTACTGCTGCTGGGCAGCGCCCTGCCGGTATTCCGCCACGTATTGTGGTGTTCGGTATCTCCTCTTTACCCCGGCAAACCTTAGAAGTGCTGCATGCGCTAAAAGGGTTATGCCAGATCGTGTTATGTGTACATAATCCCTGCAAATACCACTGGGCCGATATTGTTGATGGCCGCGAGCTATTAAACCAGTACGCTAAGCCACGCTTTTCAGATAAAAATACCGGCCAGTCAGCCAGTTCTGCGGCAGCCAGTCAGGCCGAGTTACATCAGTTTGCCCAGCCATTACTAGCATCTTGGGGCAAGCAGGGCCGTGATTATATCCGGTTGTTAGATGAGTTTGATGAAACCAGCAGCAAAGCTGCAAACTTTAGTGAGCTACGTTTTGATTTATTTGATGAAAGTACGCCCAACAACGTACTGGCACAGCTGCAAAGCGATATTCTAAACCTGCGGCCACTGGCCGAAAGCCGGGCGCTTTGGCCGATGCCAGCATCTGACGATAACTCTATTATCTTGCAACGTTGCCACAGCCCGCAGCGTGAAGTAGAGGTATTACAGGATCAATTATTAGCCGCTTTTGCTGCTGATCCGGCGTTACAGCCACGCGATGTCATGGTGATGGTGCCGGATATTAATAGCTATGCACCTTATATCGACGCGGTGTTTGGCCGCCTGACCAAAGAGGATCCGCGCTTTATTCCTTATACTATTGCCGATCAAGGTTTACGGCAGCGTGCGCCCATTCTGCAGGCATTAGAGTTGGTATTAACTGCGCCACAGCAGCGCTTTGGCCACAGTGATATATTTGACTTACTGCATGTACCGGCGGTACAGCAGCGCTTTGGGGTAACGCAGGAACAAGTGGTACGGCTGCAACAATGGAGCAGTGCCGCTGGGGCACGTTGGGGCTTAAATGAGCAACACCGGCAAAGCCTGGGGCTAGCACATCGTTATAGTGAAAACAGCTGGCAGTTTGCTTTAAACCGCATGTTATATGGCTATGCCGCTGGTAAGGGCGAGCGTGTTGCGGGTGTTGCCGCAGACAGTGCACATTGGCAGCAGTTAGAACCTTATGCCGAAGTTGCTGGCTTAGAAGCACAAGCCGTAGGTGCCTTAGCAGAGCTGATTAATGTGCTGCAATTTTACTGGCAAGCCCTGGCGCAAAGCCAAAGCCCACAGCAGTGGCATCAACTGCTTGCGACCTTACTAGAACAACTATTTTTACCTGCTAGCGACGCCGAACTGTTATTACTGAGCCGGTTACGTGATGCCTTAGACGAATGGTTAAACAGCACCAATGAAGCGGAGTTTAGTGCTGAGCTGCGCTATAACATTGTGTTAGAAGTCTGGTTATCGGCAGTAGACGAACCTAACTTGCAGCAACGCTTTATGGCCGGTAGTGTTAACTTTGCCACCTTGATGCCGATGCGGGCCATTCCGTTCAAACGCATTTGTTTGCTAGGGATGAACGATAACGATTATCCGCGGGCCACGCAAAAAGCCGATTTTGATTTGATGGCGCAGCATTATCGGCCCGGCGATCGTTCACGGCGCGAAGATGATCGCTACTTGTTTTTAGAAGCGCTGCTTTCAGCCAGACAACAGCTATATATCAGCTGGGTTGGCATGAGCGCGCAGGATAACAGCGAACAGCCGCCCTCGGTGCTGGTTGGGCAGTTACAAGACCATCTTAATGCTGGCTGGGGCGATAACTGTGCTAAGAAACTCACCCTTAGCCATCGTTTACAACCCTTTGCCGCCAGTTATTTTTCAGCAGAAGAACCACACTATTTTAGCTATGCCCAAGAATGGCTGACGGTGCATAAGGTTAATGTGCCTGGTTTTTCCATAACTAGTATGCCCGTGACCAGCGATACTAGGTCTGAGATGTCCACCACTGCGGGGGTCAGCAATGCTACAGAGCAGGCCACAAAGCCACTGCCAGTATTAACCGATTTTGTGGCCGAAGCCGCCTTTTCATTAGCCGATTTAAGTACCTTGTTGCGAGAGCCAGCACAACTATTGGCTCGTCGTCGGTTAGGGGTATTCCTAACTGAAGCAGATAATAGCCAAACCGATACTGAAGCTTTTAGTGTCGACGGCTTAGCAGCCTGGCAAGTTAAAGATGAGTTAATGCAGAGCCTGCTGAGTACTAAACCAGCCGCTATGCCAGACAGTGTTGACGACGCCGCCAGCGAGTTGTTAGATAGCACCATAACGCGACTGCGCCGTCGCGGACACTTACCCTACAGGCATGGCGCCGATGCGGTATTGCAACAAAGTAAAGCAGCGGTACTGGCTATTTATCAGTATTACCAGCAGCACTGGCCCAATGCGGCAACCTTGGTTAAACCGCAGCGCTATCAACTGAGCGCCGGGCCGTATTTGTTGGAAGATGAATTAACTGGGCTTTACCAGCAAAACCCGGATAACTACCTGCAAATGGAGCTTAAGGTTAATAAAATCGCCGAGAAAAAACCGCGCAGTGTTAATTACACCTGGCGAAATCTGCTTTCCGGCTACCTTAAACACTTATTTGCTAGTGCGGTGTTAGCTAAGTCTGTCACCACCGTTATAGTAGGCGAAGATGGTGTTGTTACCTTAGCGCCGTTAGCAGCAAAACCGGAACAGGCGCAGCAGCAGGCCAAAGCGCAGTTGCAAATAGTAATGCAAGGCTTGGCGCAGGCACTTAAAACCCCTTTACCTATAGCGCTATCGTTGGCTGAAGACTGGTTTAAACGCGCCGCCAAAGATGTTGATAAGGCACAGGAAAATGGCCAGGAAGACGCAAAAGAAAACCCGAAAGAGCATAAAGAATACAGTGAAGAGGCGCTAAACAAAGTGTATTTAGGAGATGAATACATCGACGGCCAGATTAAAAAGTTGCCGTATCTGGCACGTTATTACCCTGATGCAGCTAGCTTGTTGCAACAGGGCTTTGTTGAATACGGTGAAAGACTCTACCGACCTTTTTTTACGCTGATAAAAACCGCGTCAGTGCAGGCGATAGCAGGAGACGCGGCATGAGCATCACGCTAAGTAGTCCGTTACAACTGCCGTTAACTGGCAGCGTGCTAATTGAAGCCAGTGCCGGTACCGGTAAAACCTTTACGATTGCCGCCTTATATGTCCGTTTTATTTTAGCTCATTTGCCACGGCGACAAGTGCCGGCTAGCCGCAGTAGCCCGTTGTTACCGGCCGATATTTTAGTGGTAACTTTTACTAAAGCGGCCACGGCTGAGCTAAAAGATCGGATCCGTAAAAGATTAGTGCAAGCAGCTGCGTTATTTCGTAGCACCGAACCCAGCGAGGATGCTTTTTTAAATGCGCTAAAGGCTGAATTTGCGCCACAGCTATGGCCAGAGTGCGGTTACGCCTTACAAATGGCCAGTGAGGCGATGGACGAAGCCAGTGTAAAAACCATCCATAGCTGGTGTCAAAGTGTGCTGCGCGAGCATGCGTTTAATAGCGGCAGTTTGTTTAGCCAGCAGTTAGTGACCGATCTTGCGCCTTATAAGTTGGAAGCGGTGCGGGACTATTGGCGTAACTTTTTTTATCCGCTGGTCGCTGAACAATATCAAGCAGTTAGTAGCCTGGTGGCGACCCCAGAGCAGTTATTAGAACATATCAATGGGTTATGGGACTTAGCTACCCCCGAGATGACGCCGCTACAGTTAGACGAGCTTATAGCAAAGGCGCAGCAGGCACGCGAGCAGCAACTTTGCCACGCGCATCGACTTTGGCAAGACTTACTGCAACGTTACTTTACCGTAATTGACGAGGCAGATGCCAATAAATGGTTTGCTAAACCAAGAACGCATAATGCAAAGAAGGCTCGCAATGATTTTGCAGCGCTAAGCGATTGGCTCGCCTTAGCTGAACCCGCCGCTGTAATACAGCTGCCGCTACTCAGCGATACTTTCTTGAAAAACTACGGTAAGGAATTTAACTTACATTATACTGGCCCGGCACTACGCGACGATTTACCGGCAGCCTTGCTCGCGTTACAGCAACTGTTGCAGCAAACGGCAGACTTACGCCCGGACTTGCTGTCACATGCCGTCAGTTGGTGTAAAGCGCATTTTGAGCAGCAATTAACGCGCGATGCTGTAGTGGGGTTTAACGATATTATTCAGCATACCCGGCGAGCCGTGGTGGCAGAGCAGGGCGAAGCATTGGCGGCTATTTTACGCCAACAATACCCTGTAGCATTAATTGATGAATTTCAGGATACCGATCCCGATCAGTACAGCATCTTTAATGCCGTTTATCAGATAGCCGCGAACCGCCAGGATCTAGCGGTATTTTTAATTGGCGATCCTAAACAGGCCATTTATGCCTTTCGTGGCGCTGACATTTATACCTATTTACAAGCCCGGCGCGATACTACCGAGCGGCACTATACCTTGGCGATGAACTTTCGCTCCAGTGATGCGCTGGTGAAAGGGGCGAATGCCATTTTTTTACCTGCCGAGCAGCGCGCTGGCGCAAAAGCGTTTTTGTTTAACAGCGACAGTGGCAATCAGGTGCCCTTTGTTGAAGTGAGTGCCAAAGGGGTTGACCGCAGCCTGCAGATTGCAGGTGAGCCAGCCGCTGCTGCCATGTTAATTTGGACCGCCACACTCGACCAGTTACAGCCAACAGCCGATGAAACGAAAGCCATTAGTAAAGGCTTGTACCGACAAAGCATGGCTAACGCCTTTAGCGATTATATCGCCCAGTTATTAACGCAAGCCGCAGCGGGCAGCACGGGGTTTGTGATCAATAACGCGCCGCAGGCGGCTTTTACTGCGCTACAAAGTAAAGATATTGCGATTTTAGTGGCCACTCATAGCGAAGGCCATTTAATGCAGCGTGAGCTGCGTAAACGCGGGCTGGCCAGTGTTTATTTATCGGATAGAAATTCGGTTTTTGATACCGAAGTGGCGCGTGATCTGTTATTGGTGCTAAAAGCCTGCGCTGAACCCGCAAATAAAAAAGCCTTGTTAAACGCCCTCTATACCAGCCTGTTACAGGTATCGTTGTATGAACTGGATGCACTACAGCACGACGATTTGCAGTGGGATAACCGGGTAGGGCAGTTTTATCAGTTTGCTGCCTGTTGGCAGCAGCAGGGAGTGCTGGCCATGATCCGACAGATTATGCAGCAATTTCACGTGCCCGAACGATTACTGGCCATAGATGCTAACAATAGTGCGGCCAATAATGTCGCGGGTGAGCGCTATTTAACCGATTTACTGCATCTGGCCGAATTATTACAACAGGCCGCTGCTAAACTCGATGGACCGCAAGCCCTGCTGCGCTTTTTACATGAGCATATCTATCAGCGTGACAGCCTGCAGCAACCCGCTGACGAACAAGTGGTGCGTTTAGAAAGTGATGCCGAGCTGATTCAAATTGTCACTATTCATAAATCGAAAGGGCTGGAGTATCCGCTGGTGTTTTTGCCCTTTATTAGCCTGTGCCGACCGGTGTCAGATAAAGACAAGGTGTTTAATTATCACGATAACAGCGGCACACTTTGCCAGAGTATTACGGCCGATCCGGCTATTTTGCAGCAAGCCGATCAAGAACGGCTGGGTGAAGATATTCGTAAGCTTTATGTGGCATTAACCCGGGCAAAGTATGCCTGTTGGGTCAGTTTAGCGCCGACTGGCGAGTGGCAGAAAAGCGCACTGGCTTACTTACTGGGCGCGTCACAGCTAAGTAACCCTAATCAGCTTATTGCTCAAGCAAAACAAGTGTTTGCTAATGCGCCGCTAGATTTGGCGCCGCTACCGTTAGCCGCTAGCTTACAATCTTATAGTACACCGGTAAATTTAACACCGGTCAGCGCCTTTAGCGCCCGGCAGATGCCCGCCAAGCACAAGTTTTCGCCCTGGTGGGTGGCCAGTTATTCTGCCTTGAAGTACGGGGCTTTGCGTGAACCTGATACGGCACTAGAACATAATTTAGTTGATGAGCAAGAAGGTACCAGTGCAGAGCTGGCCTTACCTGCCAGTGCGACAAGCAATTTAAATAACTCAAATAATTTAAATAGCAGTGCTAGAGTCTCGTTACATGAGTTACCACGAGGCGCAGGGCCGGGGACCTTTTTGCATAATCTGCTACAAGATGCTGCGGATGAAGGTTTTGCAGCTGTGGCTACTGACGCTACCCTGCGCGCACAAATTTTAGCCAAACGGTGTCGGCATGGTAGTTGGGCGGCGCGGCGCGAACTGTTAGACAACTGGCTGGCCACTTACCTGCAAACCCCCTTTGCCTTGCCAGACGGTGGCAGCATTCGATTGGCTGAACTAAGCCGCTATAAAGCTGAGCCAGAGTTTTGGTTTGCCGTACAAGGTGTCAGTGCAACACAATTAGATGAGCTAGTAAGCAATAGTGTGCTAGCCGGTTATCCCCGTCCGGGCCTGCAACCTAACTATTTAAACGGCATGCTAAAAGGGTTTATTGATTTGATCTTTGAGCACCAAGGCCGTTATTACGTGGCAGATTATAAATCTAACTACCTGGGGCCAGATGATAGTGCCTATAGTCAGGGCGCTATGCGCGATAAAATTTTGGCCAGCCGTTACGATATGCAGTATGTGCTCTATACCTTAGCACTGCATAAGCTGCTAAAAGCCCGCTTAAAGCAACAATATTGCTACGACAGCCATATCGGCGGTGTACTGTATTTGTTTTTACGCGGTCAACATGCGGCTAGCGCCGGGGTATTTACCGATAAACCGCCACGCAGTTTGATAGAGGCACTAGACAGTTATTTAAGCAGTGGCCTAAACCATGATGTAAACAGCAAGCAGCGTGCTAACGACGTGGAGGCCGCAGATGTTTAAGTCAAAACCATTAGAGGCTTATGAAGCTGCTGAACTTATTGCATTGTTGGCGCTTTGGCAGCACGCCGGGCTGATTAGCGCACTGGATCTGGCATTTGCCCGCTTTTTACTTAATAACTCGCAGGCCGATCTACTAAGCACTCAATCAGCAGACTCGCTAATAAATGGCACCAATGCTCTGCAGATCAATGAGCCTCAGACGAATAAATCCCAAATAAACAGCAGTACATTATTGCTGGCAGCTTTATTGTCACATCAGGTTGGCCGTGGCCATGTCTGTTTACCGTTAGCGCAATTACTCTCTGAACCACAGACCTTGCTTAATACGGATACTAGTACCTTATATACGGCAACAGGCGAGGTAATACCAACACCACTAGATTTGCTTACCGGTCTTAACTTGCCGCAACTTTATAGCGGTCTTGCGCAAAGTGGTGCAGTTTTACTGGCCGATCACACGCCAACCCCATCAAGCGCAATCTGGCCTCTGGTATTGCATGGTGATGCACTCTATTTATACCGGTATTGGTATTACGAACAACAGATAGCGGCTGATTTGCGTGCATTAATGCAAAGCACAGCCTTACCCGATATGACCAAGCTGGATTGCTGGTTAAATGAGTTATTTCCGGCGCTGAGCGATGAGGAGAATGCAACCGGCGAAGTGCTGGCCAATACGAGTGCTGACCTTAGTACTAATAGTGGTATCAATTGGCAAAAGCTAGCGTGTGTCAATACGCTTCGCAGCCAGTTTAGCGTTATTACCGGTGGGCCGGGAACCGGCAAAACCTATACGGTAGTGCGCTTATTGGCGTTATTACAGCGGTTGGCCGCTGAGCAAGCGACCACTGCCGATCCTAGCCCCTTAGTGATTAAACTGGCGGCACCGACCGGCAAAGCCGCTGCGCGCTTAAAAGAGTCTATTCAGGCCGCCGCCGATACGTTAAAAGCCTTACCGGCTGCTTGGCAAAACGCCATAACGCAGATCAGCGCTGAAAGTGCGACCTTACATAAACTGTTAGGCGTGCAAGCGGGTACCCGGCAGTTTAAACACCACCGCGCTAATCCGTTGGCACTGGATGTGCTGATTGTTGATGAAGCCAGTATGGTTGATATTGAGCTGATGCAGGCCTTGCTTGCGGCACTGCCGGTTGGCGCGCGGCTTATTCTATTGGGTGATAAAGATCAGTTGGCCTCAGTGGAAGCCGGAGCCGTGCTGGGGCAACTTTGCGATGGCGCTGAGCAGGGGGGGTATCGAGCAGATACCTTCGCTTATTTACAACAATTTTGCGCAGTGCCGCTACCGCAATGGCTACAACAGCCGGCTGGCCCGGCCCATTTACAGCATGTGGTGATGCTAAGAGTTAGCCGCCGTTTCACCGCCAGCAGTGGTATTGGTGCCTTAGCCAAAGCGGTAAACCAAGCGGCTTTGCCAGAGTTAAAAGCGCTATTTGCCAGCAACCGTTTTACCGATATCCGGTTGCTGCAAAATACGCAGCCAGATAGCACGCAGGCTCAAAACATTCAGCCCGATAACACGCAATCTGCTAGCAGCGGGCAGGCTGATAACAGCGGGTCGCAAGAGGCGCTGTTACATGCCTTAAAAGCGCTGTGTCAGCAAGGTTTTGCCGCCTATTGGCAAGCAATTGTCAATAGGCCAGCCGCAGACTGTAGCATAGCGCAACAAGATAACTGGGCTAGAGCGGTACTTAAAGCTTATCAAGGGTTTCAACTGCTTACGCCAGTGCGGGAGGGGCCTTTTGGTGTGGCAGGTTTAAATATGTTGGTGCAAAAAGCCCTGAGCTTTTTACCGGCAGCAAAAGAAAGTAGCGGCCGTCACGACAGCTGGTACGAGGGACGACCTGTAATGATCACGGCCAACGACTACAATCTTAACTTGCGCAATGGCGATATTGGTATGGTATTAACCTTGCCAGCCGATGGTCAGAAACGCGCGGTGTTTATCGACAGTGATAACCAGGTGCGCTGGATCCTACCCAGCCGCTTAACAGAGGTAGAAACGGTATTCGCCATGACCGTGCATAAATCGCAAGGCTCAGAATTTGCACATACCGTTATGGTGTTGCCAGAGCGTGATAACCCGGTACTTAGCCGTGAGTTGATTTATACCGGCATTACACGCGCTGCAAAGCAGCTCACGTTAGTTGTACCCAACTGGCAGGTTTTGCAAGAGTCAGTAAGCCGTAAAACGGTGCGGGCGGGTAGTTTACGTATTTAGTTTAGGATAGAGCAAACTAAATGGCCTGATATAGCGTATCCCGATATATCGTACAAGGAGCATAACAATGATGTTATCGAGTAGCTATGTCTAATACCGGTTCCAAAGTCCCCGCCAACCGTTTATCGCGTTTTGGTAGTTTAGCATCATTAGCAGGCCGGGTAGCCGGCGGGATGCTCGCAGAAGGCGCTAGGCAACTGGCTAAAGGCAATATGCCAGCTAAAAAAGATATGCTATTTACGCCGGGTAATGCTAAACGTGTTGCTGATCAGTTGGCGCATTTACGTGGTGCGGCGATGAAAGTCGGGCAGCTATTATCGATGGATGCAGGGGACATGTTACCGCCAGCGTTAGCCGAAATCTTGTCGCGTTTAAGATCCAGTGCTAACCCGATGCCTGTAAAGCAACTGGCCCAGGTGCTAAAAGCTGAATGGGGTGATAATTGGCAGCGCCACTTTACCGATTTTACCTTTGCGCCACTTGCTGCTGCCTCTATTGGTCAGGTACATCAGGCTTATCATGACAACGGCCAGCGCTTAGCGGTTAAAATACAGTACCCAGGTATTAAAGACAGTATCGATAGCGATGTAGACAATGTGGCGACCTTATTACGGATCAGTGGTTTAGTGCCAAAAGGGGTTGATTATCAACAGCTGCTAGCCGAAGCCAAGTTGCAACTTAAAAGTGAAGCTGATTACCTGCAAGAAGCTGCTTATTTACAGCAGTACCGTCATTATTTGGCGCAGAACCCACATTTTTTATTACCTGAGCCGATGCAAGCGCTAACCACCGCGAATATTTTGGTGATGAGTTACGTTGAAGGCATTCCAATTGAAGCAGTCGCTGAACGCTGTCAGGTTGAACGCGACAGAGTTATGAGCCTGTTATTTGAACTGCTATTTCGTGAGCTGTTTGAATTTAGGCTAGTGCAAACAGATCCCAATTTTGCCAATTATCAATACAACACCAGTACTCAGCAGTTGGTTCTATTAGATTTTGGCGCTTGCCGACAATATAGCGAGCAATTTAGCCTAGGCTACAAAAACTTGTTTAGTGCGGCATTGCGCCAGGATAATGCCGCAATGGTGACTGCTTTAACCTCTATCGGCTTTTTTAGTCAACGTATCTTACCGGAGCAGCAGCTAGCTGTACTCAAGGTTGTGCAACTGGCATGTGAACCTTTGCAACAAGATAGTGCTTTTAACTTTGGCCAAAGTGATTTGGCATTGCGCTTGCGCGAAGCCGGAACTGCGTTAAGTATGCAGCAAAACTATTGGCACAGTCCGCCAGCTGACGCCATTTTTTTACATAGGAAAATGGGCGGCTTGTACTTATTAGCTGCCAAATTAAAAGCGAGTGTAAATATTAGAACGTTGTTAGCGCCTTATCTAAACTAGGGTGTGGGAGTTTTGGCGAATGATCAGATCGGGAACCACCATGAATGTTCCCTAATGTCCTAACTTTTGAACGTGTAGACGCTTAGTATGATGGCAGAAAACATCTTTGTTGGCGTTGATGGCTGTAAGAGCGGTTGGTTCACTGTTATCAAGCAGGCAGAGCAGGTCAGTTTTAGCATTTTTGAAACGTTAACGGATCTCGAAAAACAGCTTACTGCACCTGCGATAGTTTTAATTGACATGCCAATAGGGTTTCCAGAAAAAGGCCAGGCTTTTCGTCTGTGTGACAAGCTGGCAAGGCAATACTTACCAGGCCGGTCAGCCAGTGTTTTCCCTGTACCTTGTAAAGATGCTTTGTATGCTACTGACTATCAAACAGCATGTTCAATTAATGAGCAGGTAATAGGTAAACGCTTTCCTATCCAAACCTGGAATATAGTTCCTAAAATACGGCAGCTAGACGCATTTCTCTCGGGACAGCAATATCAAAAGGGTATTAAATTTTACGAGTCGCATCCGGAACTTGTTTTTAGTGGCTTAGCGGGAAAGCCCATGCAATTTTCTAAGAGCTCTAAGCAAGGGCAAGCAGAGAGACTACACACACTTAGTAAAGCGTCAGCCGCTATCTTAACGGTGTTAGAGCAAGCTCTTTGTCAAATACCAAAAAAAGAAGCAAAATCCGATGATATTATTGATGCATTTGTTTTAATGTTAGCAGCAACTAAACAGAAAAACTGGCAGTTTTTACCTGCTACGGTAGATCTGGATTCCTTTGGCAACAATAGGCAAATTGTTTTTGCACCTCAGAGAGTCAAATAAACTTTAGATTAAAAGGAAAAAACTAAAACTATGCTATCGTTAATTTCATACCCAAATAACTTCCAATTAGCACACTTTGAGGTTAATTGGGTATGAATACTAAAAACAACACGAGTGAGCAGGGGTAGCGGCAATGAGCAATGTATTAAATACGGTAAATCAGCGGACTAATCTGGCAGGGCAAAATCGCTTTGAATTACTGCTATTTCGCTTAAATGGTCGGCAGCTATTTGGGATCAACGTATTTAAAGTTCGTGAAGTTATTCAAGCGCCGGTCTTATCTGAAATGCCCGGATCTCATGCCTGTGTTAAAGGTATTGCACAGTTACGCGGAGAATCCGTTATCGTTGTAGATCTGTCACAAGCCACTACCAGCAAACCGATTCCTGATATCAGCAAAGCCTTCGTGATCGTGACGGAGTACAACCGGCATGTACAAGGCTTTTTGGTATCGGGTGTTGAACGTATCGTTAATATGAACTGGGAACAAATCAAACCGCCACCACAAGGTGCAGGCCGCGGACATTATTTAACCGCAGTGACAGAATTAGATGAAGAACTGGTGCAAATTATTGATGTGGAGAAGGTCTTTTCAGAGATTATTCCGGTTGAAGAAGAGGTAAGCGAAAAAGTTAAAGAACAGAGCCACAAACTGGATTTAACCAAAATCATGGTATTGATTGCCGACGACTCTACTGTTGCCCGCAACCAAATTAAACGCGCTTTAGACAGTGTAAACATACAAACTGCCTTGGCAAAAGACGGGCAGGAGGCTTTGCAGTGGTTACAAAACAAGGCGACAGAGGCAGGCAAAAACTTTTTAAATGAAGTGCCTTTGTTAATATCTGATATCGAAATGCCACGGATGGATGGCTATACTCTGGCCGCAGCAATTAAATCCGATCCGGCGTTAAGAGGTATTCATATTATTTTGCACTCATCGTTAAGCGGGGTTTTTAACGAGGCGATGGTAAAAAAAGTGGGGGCAGATCAGTTTATTGCTAAATTCCACCCCGATGAATTGCTGTCTGCTGTCAATTACTGGCTGGAGCAATCGTCTTAACCGCGCAGAGACAGTGCTTAACCAAACACGGTAACGGTTTGGCGGCTGATGGCAACGAGCTTACCTGCCTCATCCCAGATTTGCGCATGGGTATGGCCATAGCCGTCAGCAGCGTAATCAATATAGGCAAGATATTGCCACCAATGGCTACTGCGTCTGTCGGCCGACAACGGCTCTGGAAATTCAATAGTCCAGGTTAGCGAACTAGCTGGCGCCGGGCGACTTAAATGTGGTAGCACGGCAGGCGGCCAGGCATCAATTAATCCCAATAACAAGCCAATACTTATGGAATGGTCTTCTGCGGCAAAGCGCATCCAACCGCCAAACTTACGCTCTTGGCGGTTACTAAAGGGTAAAGCCCCAACATTCACCCGATATTCAAAGTTACGGGCAAATTCAGGTATAGCTTCTGCTTTCGCCATATCGAAACCGTGCTCAAATGACGGTAGCTGGCCTAGGGGAGTATCGGTTACCCGCACGACAGAGTCTCTGCTCTGACCAAAAGTGAGCAGGGCGCTTAATCCCACTTCACCATTCTGACTAAGCTCAACACTTATCTGCGTAACGTTTTTGCCTTGGCGTAAAATTCGGCGGCTCAGCTGTACTGACCCAACAGCTAAAGGACCTACAAAAGAAATAGTAAGCGAGCGGATCTGCTGTTCCGGCGCAACGGCATTGGCAGCATGTTGATAAGCAATGGCAGCACTAAACCCGCCAAAAAAAGCCCGACCTTGAGCCCAGCCATCCGGCAGCTCCAGTGTTTGCTTCGCCGCTTGGGAGATCGCGTTTAACGTGTTGGTAAAATGCATAGCAAGTCCTGAAAGAGGAAGATAACCAAAAGAGTAAGTTTAACAGTTTGCATAATCTACAGAGTGGCATATACAGTATGGCTAATTCTTTTTATGTCTTTATTATATATAAATTAGAATGTGTTAGCGTTTATTGATTAGATTTTGCGCTAAACACCAAAATAGAATATAGGTCCAAGATGAATATATTACAGTTTAGCAGTTCGTTCTATCTGATATTGGCTGTTAGCCTGATGCTTTTTATGGCACTAGGCTACCTTGTGGCGACCTTTAGGTATAAACAGAAAATGGCGCTGCTTAGTACTGAACTGCTATCAACACAACAAAGGTTAGCGGACATACAAAACCAGTCGTCATTATGGCAAGCGGAGCTTAAACAGCAACAACAGACGCTGCAGCAAACCGCTTTGACCGAGAGTAAACTGCAGGAAAAATACTATTTTGCGCAAACTACTAACCAACGTTTGGAGCGTGAGCTGCAGGATAGCAAAGCAGACAACCGGCAGTTACAGCAAGAATTAACTACGTTATCTAATCACTATACCAAGTTAAAAACTGAACTGGATGAACGCGATGCTAGCCATCAGCGCGAAGTAGCTAGTTTTGAAAAACAAAAAAACAGCTTAGTAGAACAGTTTAAAGCACTGTCAGCTGAAATTTTAGACGCCAAAGCGCAAAGCTTGCAAGAAACCAGTAAAGTCTCGTTACATGCTATGCTTTCGCCATTTCAGCAGTCAATGGATGCCTTTAAAAAAGAAGTCCAAGATATTCATCACCGTGAAACTACCGCGCAGGGCGAGCTTAAAAAAGAGCTGGAGTCATTAAAAGCACTGAATCAACAGATCACCTTAGAAGCGCACGAATTATCAACCGCATTGCGGGGCCAAAAAAAATTGCAAGGTAACTGGGGCGAACTGGTGCTGGAAAATATTCTGGATCGCTCCGGTTTACAACTGGGGAAAGACTACCAACGCGAGGTAAGTTTTACCACCGAAGAAGGCAAGTTTCGGCCTGATACTATAGTATATTTACCACAAAACAAGCACTTAGTGATTGATGCCAAGGTATCGCTAAACGCTTATACTCGCTATGTGAATGCACAAAGCGAGCTAGAGAGTCAGCAAGCACTAAAAGAGCATGTGCAAGCTATTGGTAGCCGGATTAAAGAGCTGTCGGCCAAAGATTACTTTAAGTTACCCGGTTTAAATTCACCTGATATGGTGTTTATGTTTATCCCTATTGAATCGGCCTTTGTCGAGGCGTTAAAAGCTGACGAAACGCTGTTTATGAAAGCGATTGAGAATAATATTTTGGTGGCTACCCCAACCACCTTGTTAACCAGCTTAAATATTGTGCGGCAGTTATGGCGTTATGAAGATCAGAATAAACATACCGCTGCGCTGGCCAACAAAGCAGAGACTGTTTTTAAAAAATTAAACAGCTTTCTGGGGAGTTTCGATAAAATCAAACGTGGTTTAGACACAGCCACTTTGGCTTATTCAGCGGCAGAAAACCAGTTGATCAGTGGTCGCGGGAATTTGGTAAAACAAGTCGCAGACTTTAAAAATCTGGCGCCGGCTATTAGGGCCGAGCTACCACAGTACTTTGTTGATAAAGCTGCACTGGAAATTGATTTTATCCCGACTTCTAACACCGATACCCGCAGCGATAACAACAGTGGAACTTAATGCTATGGCTATATGCCAGCAGCAAGCAGGCATAACTACGACTGTAAGATTATCGTAGGGGTTGCTGCAACGCAAAAAGGTTACTAGTGTTTTTGGATGCCAACATTTGTTGGGCAATACGAATATCTGCCGTGTAATACAGCGAGGCAAAACCAAGGCGATTGCGGCCGAGGTTATGGAATACCATACCAAAAGCAATGTCACCGGCCGTGAATTGTTCGTGATGAGCCGCAAAATAAGCAGCAGGTTTGCTAAATTCTTCATCGGTTAACAGTGATCTTACCCGGCCCGGGCCACCATGATAGGCTTGGATCAGCATAAAGCGATAAACCTGCTCCCGCTTTTCCTCTGGCAAGTGGCCAAAACGGGCTAAAAACACCGGCTGCAGCATGCGATGATTACGTTCGAATAACCAGAGTGCGCAATCAACTTGGGCGATACGATGTAAATGTCTATTAGCTGGCACCCCGCATTCTTTTAAAACCTGCGGCATAAGTTGCAATATACCACGCGCATTGGCTTTGGATTTTGCCTCCCGTACGCCACCGCTTTCAATAATTAGCATACCTGCTAGGTCTGGTAATAAGTTGCTGGGTAGGCTAATACGCTTTTGCTGCACTCTGCGTTTATAAACAGCTTGCAGTACATCATGCAGTGAAGCCTGTTTTTTAGGTGTGCCAACCGAGATACCATTCCAGTTCCCCGACAAACGTCCGTCTGGGTGCTCACCTAAATAGCGCGCTATAGCCAGCGTTAAATCGACATTAGGCTGATGGCAACGAATGGCAAAAGGGTAGCCGATGGTATTGGTATTACCGGCAACCCAGGCATGCACCCGGCCTTGCTGCGCCATACCCTGACGGGTTTCATTTAGTTTTAATTGGGTTTGCAAACTGTCTTTAGCATCTTCCATATACTCCAAAAAGTTGCCGTGCATATCAAACAGCACGTGGCGATTTTGTTCAGTGCAATGTTCGGAGCGGGTAAGAACCCAACGCCGGACCGTCATCATATTATCGTATACGCCCTGGCTTTCAGCATAAGGTTTAGTGCGTACCACCTCGGTCCAGCTTGGGATTGGTGTGATCGGAGTTTGTGCCACTGCAGTTTGCTGCAACAGCGACCAAACCACACCGGCCAGGACAATACGGCAGTATTTGATGTGCATGAAAGATCCCATGCCCGCTCCTGTTAATTAATGCGTTGCTATTAAAAGCCGGGTAGCCTTTAATGATATAGCTGAATGCTAGCTTAATCCGCATTAATTAACTAGAGCGTTTCGTGCACATTGTTGAAACAGTTGCTCTACCGCCAAGGTAATCTCGGTACGCGAAGGGAGCTCGCTTAGTACCTGGGTTTTAGTACGGCGCAGCACAAAAGGTTGCAATAATCGTTTGAGTAATGCGCGGGCCTGAGTATCGCCTTTTTCAATCGCATTAGCGAAGCGCTGGGCAAATTGCTCTTTCAGCCATAAAACATAGCGTAATTCTTCAATAAAGTTAGGTGCCGTAAATTAATTTTTACGCGATTAGGGATAAAACGGTAAGCTTACAGAAGCTACGGAGGTAATTTATGAATATGCCGCAACAAGACCTGTTTCTAAGCCATTTGCAGGCGCAATTTCGCGAAATATTTCAAACCAGTAAAGCTGGCAACGACAATAGCGAACAGCGCTTGCGTACCCAGGGCTTTATTCATGCGGGGGAGTTGTTACAACTGTGTAGCCGCACACAAGTACAACAACTGATGGAAAAAACGCATCTGGAGGTTTTTGGCATCAGCATTAGTGATCGTAAACCAAGCGAAGCTGTTAAACGGCAGTTGGCATTAAAGCAGGGCGATTATGATTACTTTGAAGAACCTGCTTTCGTTAGGCAGCAAAAAGGATAAATAGTTAAGGTAGCACTGGGTACTACCTTAAATTAGGTTATACCGTAACCAACTCTGGGTATAGCGCAGCAGCATCGCGTATTTTTTCAATAATATCCTGCCGCAGTTCTGCCGGTGCTAACACCTCAATGGCGCGGGAGTGCGATAAGATCCACCATTGCAATTGCCAGCCATCGAACACCGTCGCGGTTAACTGATACCAGCCGTCGGGCATGAGCGTTAACGTCATATCTGCAGCAATGGGAGCTTCGGTTAAAATGCGGCTTAAATAAGGTGCTACCCGTGCTTCTAGGATAATGGGTTTACCGCTACCAAACTGCATAGCGCCCTGGGTTACATAATCGGCTAACACAAAATCCGCTGGGATTTTGGCCTTAGACGCACTTAGTTGTAAGTCGGCAAACCGGTGTAGGGCAAATAACAAAATATCAGTGTAATCGGCTACGGTGGCCACCAAATAGCTAATATGGCCGCGCTGCACCAAGCCAAGCGGGTTAAGCGTATAGGTTTTTTGCTGCTGATCATGCATGGGCGTGTAGAGCGCGGTTAACTGTTTTGCGCCGGTAAGTGCCTGTTGCACCGTTTCATAAAAGACGCTGTTGATCGTGGGCGGCGTAAGCGGCAGCGCAGGAGAGACAACCGCAATTTTATCGGCCAGTAGCGTATTGCTATTCGACTCGGCCAGCGTATGAATTTTACGTTTTGCCTGGGTAAAGCGCCTATCTAAACTCTCAAACAAGGCGGCAGGTAACATGGTTTTTAAGGTGCCTTGTACAATTTCCAGCATCATGGCTTCAGCCACCGTCATCCCGGGTAATGCGTTCTTTTTACTATCCATCCAGCGCCAGTGCTGCACGCCGTCTTCAAGATCACACATCAGCGGAAAGGCGTTAGACAAGGCTTCTAAATCACGCTCAACGGTGCGGCGGGTCATAGTAAAACCCAGATCCAGCAGTTTTTGATAAAGATCGGTAACGCTAATACCTGGCTGGCGGGTTGGTAGAATATCCAGTAATTCCCATTGCCGGCTTAGGGTTTTATTTGATGCTGCTGCAGACATAGCGCCTCCGTGCTCAAGAAAAGGTCAGTGATAACAATACGCTAAAATATAAGCCATCATAAGCTGCGGCGCGCCAATTGCAAACTGCATCAAGACAACCACATCAAGAAATACGTGCTTGATAATGGTAACGCGTTGCGATTTTGCAGGGTTTTGGTTACGCGTTTTAGCGTATTGCAGGGCTTTTGCTGGGTTTTTACTAGATTCTTGTCGATAGGCTTAGCCAACACGACCTATGTTGTCGTGCTGCCGACGGATAATAGTGCTGTCTTCATAGCAGCGTTAGGAGTAGCAGCATGGCAATAGCAAAACGTAACCCGTCGGCAACTGCAGCAGGGCAAACTGCACCTCAGCAAAGTCGTATCTCGTATCAAGCGCTGATAGCGCCAACTGATACGCCCTTAATTAGCCTACTTTGGGGCTATCGTTTGTTAGTGCAGCAGCGGCTGATCGGTGAGTTACATGGCTTATTTGAAATGCGGGTACAAATAAGCGACAAGTTGGGCTTAAGCAGCAAGGTTGAGCAACTCACGCTTAAGCAGTTAGAGCAGGTGATCACGAAACGGTTAACCGAGCTTGAACGGCAAAAAACGCCGCTGCTACCGCAAGCCTTGCAAAATAATATTGCCGGCCTTGCGACTATGGTGGGTTTAAACGCTACCGATCAATGCCTGTTAGCCTACGCTGTGCTGCAAAAAACCGATCCCCTGCTAAATACGCTTACAGAATTGATGCCGCCTCTGCGCCAACAAAGTTTAGTGCCTTTGCTCGCCAACATGTTGGCACTTCCGGCAAAAGAAGTAGCTCATAGCCTCAGCTCTAGCAGTGCATTGCTGGGATCTGGCTTGGTCTCGCAGCCTGAGAGCAGTAACTTTACCTTAGATGATGCTTTTGAATTTGTTGGCAGTTATTTTGAACACCGGCTAATAGCCGAGCAGGCCAATCCGGCGCAGCTATTAAAAGATATGCTGCAACCCGCCAGTGCGCCTACGCTGGCGCTGAGTCATTATCCGCACCTAAGCACTGACCTGAAAATTACCTTACCTTATTTGAAAAAAGCCATTAGCAGTGGGCAAAAAGGCGTCAATATTCTTCTATATGGGCCACCAGGCACTGGCAAAAGCGAGCTGGCGCGGGTAGTGGCTAAGCACCTTAAGCTGCCTTTATTTGAAGTAACCTGTGAAGATGAAGACGGAGAAGATATTCGCGGTTTCGAGCGGTTACGTGCCTACCGGCTGGCGCAGCGTTGCCTGGCGAATAGCCGTAACTTATTGGTGTTTGACGAAATTGAAGATGTGTTCAATTGCGAGCCTTTTAGTCGCGCTGGCCGTGTCGGTAAAGGGTGGATGAACCGCATGCTAGAGCAAAACCCTGTGCCGTGCTTTTGGATCTCCAACAATATTGACGAAATGGACAATGCCTTTATCCGCCGCTTTGATCAGGTGATTGCTTTAGATGCGCCTCCCAAAGCACAACGCGCGAAACAATTAGCCGAGGCCGCCCCGGATCTTATTTCGCAAAGCGATGCTTTGTTACTAGCTGAACATCCAGCGCTGACACCGGCCATTATTAGCCGTGCGGCTGCGGTGATTAACGCGCTGCCAAAAAACCTTAAGCGCGAGCGCCGTAAAAATGCTTTAAGCCATTTAATGCAGCAAACGTTGGAAGCGCAAGGTTATAGGGTACCGACAAAACGCAACGCACTTGGCCCAGTTTACGATGCCAGCTTAGTCAATTGCGATGTCGATTTAAGCAGCATTGTCAGCGGCTTACAACAAGCAGGCAGCGGCCGTTTGTGCCTTTATGGCCCGCCGGGTACCGGTAAAACGGCCTTTTGCCATTATTTAGCCAACATGCTGCAGTTACCGCTGCTAACAAAAAGTGCCAGTGAGTTACTGGGCAAATTTGTGGGCGAAACCGAGCAAAATATTGCTGCAGCTTTTGCTGAGGCCAAGGAAGATGGCGCCATTTTACTGCTGGATGAAGTGGACAGCTTTTTACAAGATCGTCGCCAAGCTAACCACAGCTGGGAAATTACCGCAGTCAACGAAATGCTGGTGCAAATGGAAGCTTTTGACGGCATCTTTGTGGCCAGCACCAATTTACTGCACAATTTAGATCAAGCTTCGCTGCGTCGCTTTGATTTAAAAGCCTGTTTTAAATTTTTAACCTTTGCCCAAAGCGAGCAGCTGTTAAAACGCTACTGCCAGCAGTTAACGCTAAACGGTGCGGAGCAAGCCGCTTCGCTGTTAAAACAAAGCCAGCAATTAACACCGGGCGATTTTGCGGCGGTAGCGCGGCAAAGCCGTTTTCGCCCTATGGCCGATGCCAGCGCCTTTGTTAAAGCCTTACTAAGCGAAGTGGCGTTAAAAACGGCTGGGGAATCGAAACAAATCGGCTTTGTACTGCAAAACTGAAGAGCTCGCGCTAAAACGGTTACCTAAAACGCGGCGCCATGCGCCGCGGCTAAGCTTTTAGTAATAAGTTTTAGTACTAAGTTTTAGGACTAGGCTGTTAGCGCTGGTTTTTAGTAGCGTGTTAAACGCTACGTTTTAAACACTAAGCCATTTGGCTCTCGATGACCGCAACGGCCTGCTCAATACTAAAACCCGTATCATTGCCGCCTTGCCAATATTGATTAATCAGCGGACAAAACGCCTGAATATTTAGCGCTGACGTAGTTAAATGTGGCGCTGTGTGTAGCGATGAGTGTGGCAAGGCTTGCGCGGCGAATACCTGTGCCGAAGCGTCGTTAGCGGTATGGGAGGGCGATACAAAACGCTTAGCGGCATACGCTAACAGCTCAGCGCGTTGATAAGGGCCATGCTCAATAAAATAGGGCGTACCATAGCACTTCAGGCAATGCCAAAACGCTTGGCGAATCATCACTAAATCCTCAACGCCAAAGCTCGGCATATGCTTAGGCATCAACGCCGACCAGCTTACCAAGCTAGGATCAAAGGGCCGAAACTGTCGTAGCAGGCAAAAAGCCAACCAGGCCTCGGCAAAAATAGCATAAAACTGTGCGCTTTCTTCATCGTTAGCCGCAAACACATCCTGCTCTGGCTGATAATTTTTCACATTGCTTTCAATGTTTTCAAAGGGCAGCTGCGCATAGGCTAAGCAAGCGGCCGCCTCATTCAGCAAGTGAGTATCGAGAGTTGCAGGTAGCTGCTGGCCTTGTGTGGTTGCTGGCGCTTGTTGCCAGTTCTGCCAAAGTGCGGTTAGTGCAGGCCAGCTATTATTGGTTGGTGCCGCTGCCGCGTAGCTTGGCAGAATCGTAGCGCCTGGAGTTGCTTCCTGTGATATTTCTGGGTTAAATGGCAAGGCTAACAGCGCTTGCTCTAATTGGCGTAACGTCCAGTAGGGCTGAATATTTTGTGCTGCAGCCAACCAAGGGCCCGTTAAGTGCGCTGGGCTTGGCGCTTCAAATAAGGCATAGCAAGCCGTTGAAAAATCGATATCAACTTGCCCAGCATCATTACGAAAAGGCTCTGGCAGGGTAAACTGACCCTGCTGCCAAAAATCAAACACAAAACCGCTTTCAATACAGTAACCACACATCGTTAAACCTCTTCTCTGGTGCTAAATGGCTGCAAAATGCTTTGCTACTAAGCTTAGCGGGCAGCTGCGACAGCATAGGTCGAGTCGCTAAAACAAAGCTAGGTTTTTCCAAAAAATCGCAGGGTAAAACGACTTATCCTGTCGCAACGGGTGCTTATACTGCTGCCTAGGCTTAATATAGACTTTTCGTCTTGCAAGTTGCATGGTGGCTAGTTGCCTGACTGTATCTTGAAATCGACAGTTTATAAAGCGGCGAAAAACGCCTGGTTTTGCAAAAAATATTAGGGAGAAAACGTGAATAAACCTATAAGCAAAATTGTTGTTATCAGTGGTGCGGGTATTAGCGCCGAAAGTGGCCTGGCAACTTTTCGCGATCCCGATGGTTTATGGCAGCAATATGATCTGGCAGATTTAGCCACCCCTCAAGCCTTTGCCCGTAACCCCGCTTTAGTGCATCGCTTTTATAATTCGCGGCGCATACAAGCCGCGAAAGCTGAGCCTAATGCTGCGCACTTAGCTATCGCAAAATTAGAGCAAGCCTTTAACGTGGTGGTGGTAACGCAGAATGTCGATGATTTACATGAGCGGGCAGGCTCGAGCAAGGTGCTGCATTTGCATGGCAAGCTTAATGAAGCGCGCAGCAGCAAAAATCCAAAGCTGATTGAAGTTATCGGAGATCGCGAACTACAAGTGGGTGACCTCGCCGCAGATGGAACCGCCCTGCGCCCGAATATCGTCTGGTTTGGCGAAGAGGTACCCGCCATGGATCCGGCCATTTACGAGATAGAAAGTGCCGATAAAATTTTAGTTGTCGGCACTTCGCTACAAGTTTACCCCGCCGCGTCCTTACTGTTCTATGCGCGTAAGGGGGCAGAAAAAGTGCAGATTAACCTGGAAACCACCGATAATGATGCCGGGTATCAATTTATAAAAGGCAAAGCCGCGACTGAAGTACCTAAGCTGGTGGAACAGTGGTTGATAAATCATTAGTTATAATACAGTATTCTAGATAATTGACCTCAGGGAAGGCTTATCATAAGTCCGATGTGTTTGGTTAGTTAGATAATTAAACAAATAAAAACGTGAAGGAATAGAATAATGCAAAACATTTATTTATTGCGCAGTCCTGAAGCGCTTATTGAACGTGACAGAGCAGGCTATGGATGGAATCAAGTCAACTTCTCTGAATATAGTGGTCAGCCAGAAGATATTTTTTTACAGGCATTTGTAAAACAAAATTTTGATCTTGGTCGTCAGCAAAGCCAAATACTTAGATTTTTTAATATCCAAGCTGGTGATTTAATTGTAGTGCCGGTTTATGGGGCTATCGTCATTGGAATAGCCGGTACAGAAAGATTTTACGATGAGCACATGGAATATGGTGGAAATCAGCTTTACGTCAGTTATCTTAGAGACAAAGAAAACAATATTGTCAGGATCCCGCGAGAATCTCTACAAGAATCATTGCAGGCAAGGCTAAAGATCCGAATGACGATAGTCAGCCTGAATGAGTTTAGTGAAGATATTATGCACCTCGTTCAGCAAATAACGAAAGGTGGTGCGATTGGAATATCTGAACAGTATGCTCAGGCCAACAAAATAGCCACTGATAATTTTAAGAGTGCTTTGCTAGAAAATATTCGTTCAGGCAAAACCTGGCTAAAAAGTGGTGGTCTAGGTTTAGAAGCTTTAGTCCAAGAATTAATGACGCTGGAGGGGTATCAAGCCAAGATTTTAACAAAAAATAATAGCGAAGGTATTGGTGATATTGATATTGAAGCAACAAAGAATGACAGATTGACCCAAGTTAACTGGCAAATTCAGGTAAAGCATCATTATGGAATATCTGATAATTATGGTATCGAGCAACTGCTTGCCCTAGCTCCCAGAGAAAACACCAGCAAATGTTTCATTACCACAGCAAAACTTGATCCTGAAACTAAAACAGCTGCAGAAGCGCAGGGCATAGCTATTATTGAAGGTGAGGAGCTTGTTGATTGGATTTTTGAGCGTTGGAGTTTATTGTCATCACCAACAAAGATAGCGCTTGGCGCAGTAGATATTCCACAGCTGATATTAAATATCTAAGCGTTATAAAACAGAGCCAATAAGTGTTAATGGCTCTGTGAGCTTTTTCAGAAAAGCTTCGATTCTCCTGCTGTAACCCCAATCGCAGCCAAAGCAAACTCGCATTATCCGGTGCACCACGTGCTAAAAGCAGCTGGTGCATCTTTTCTAACGCTAAACTCATATCACTTTGCAGCATAAAGGCAGATAATTCTTGCGGGGTTAGCACATCATGTACCCCATCGCTAGTGAGTAAAAAGGCATCATTTGCTAGCAGTGCACCGTCGCTAACCGCAATAGCAAAATCGCTTTCTTCATGATCAGCGGCTAAATAGCTGGTAATAGCCTGATAGCATTGTGCCAAATTGTCTTGCTGCTGTAGCTCTGGCGAGTCGTTTTGAAAGGTATGATCGACACTTAATTGCTGTAATTGCTCCTCGCGCAAACGCCAAACCCGACTATCGCCAGCATTTATAGCGATAAAGTGATCCGCTTTTATTGCCAACGCCGCTACAGTAGTGGCTGCACCAAAGCTTTGCCGTTTTGCGCCAAGCGTATCGGCCAGATAACTCTGCGCTGCGCGTAGCTGTTTACTGGAAAAAGGTGTTTTCTGCCATTGCTGCAGCAGGTAATGTACTACGGTCTTGCTGGCAAGGGCCGCCGCAGGATTTGAAGAAACACCGTCTGCCACCACAAGCAAGGTTTCTTCGGCATTTAGCGCCATACATTCAGCCACAGTTTGATGTTGCCATAGCTGCCATTTGCCTGGCGCCTCGCCCTGAGTAGAAATGCCTATGGCATCTTGTTGCGCTAAGTTACCGCCGCGGGCATTTAAACCGCAAAGTTGCAATACCGCTAATTGCTTATAATCTGGCTGCATCTAACACTCCTTACTACTCTTTTTACTACACCTGCTAATACTGTGAAAAAAATATCGCGCACTGCGTAACAATACGGCACTACGGTAAAACGCCTGCTCTTTAAACCCAAAGCAAAGGCAGTTTAACGGCTACAGCCGACAACTTAGGTCGCACCCTGTCATTATTTTTCAGTTATCGGTATTGCCACGACCTATCTTGTCGTGACTACGCTTTATGCTGCCAAGTAACAACGCCCAACTATTTTGCCGACTATAACTATTTAAGAAAACAGCATAAGGACTTCTCGATGAGCCAACACGAACCAGCACAGTGCGTAAATAAAATGCAGTCAGCAAACGGCCTGTCGCCACGCATTTTAGTGTTAGGGGCAGGCAGCCTTGGCTGTTATCTGGTGGCTAAAGCACAGCAGCAAATTGGCGGCGCCGACCCAGCCTATGATCAGCTTGCTTTTGCGCTTTGTCATCACAAAGCCGCTTTGTTACAAGACAAAGCAAACACCCATACCTTTTTACTTAACAAAAGCGCTAAACCTTCAAGTGCAAAAGAAACGCTTGGTGAACTGCTTGCCAACAATGGCCCTGATAGCAATAGTGCTGCCTTAGCTGCGCTACTTAAAGCACATGATTTCGTGCTGCTTTGCGGTGCCTTAGGCGGTGCAAGTGGCGCTATTCTGGCCGAGATAAGCCTGCTAGCCAATAAACAACCAAGCGATGTCAATGCTCAGGCAGGCAACCTAAGTTCTCAAACCGCATTATTAGCTTTCGTGGTAAGCCCTTTTAGCTTTGAAGGCGGTGCCAGAGCGCAGCAAGCGCGCGCTACAGTACAGCAACTGGAAACGAGCTGTAATGGCTTGGTCGAGTTAACCAATGATCTGCTGCGTAAAGCCTTGGGTGCGCAAACTCGCTTAGAAGAAGCGCTGGATGCCAGCAACGCCTTTTTAGCAAAGATGCTCAAGCAGCTATTGCACATTATGGCCAAGCCCAGCCTGATTAATTTGGATCTACGTGATTTACTGGCACTGTTGCAGCAGCCTGGCCGTATGGCCATTAACTGGCAGCAGCTTGATCTACACCAGCCACTGGCACCGCAGCTCACGTTATTGTTACAACACCCGCTTTTAGCCAAAACCGCAACCGACAGCGCCAAGGCCGCCATGCTGCACTTAGAGGTACCGGAACATTTTGCACTCGAGCAGTTTGAGTTTTTGCATCAGCACCTGCAAGCGCAATTGCCCGACAATACCTTAATGCTGTCTGGCCTGCGCATTACCCCAGAGATTAAGCAAGCAGAGCTTACCTTGCTGTTAACGGGGATCCAGCCTGGCTAAAACCCATAAAATCAACCCATAGAAAGTAGCTGTTATGACAAACCAAGCGGGTAAAGGCGTGATATTTGATACTGGTCGCAGTTACGATGAATACGCCATTTTGGACATGTTTGCACAAAACCGGCTGATGGGTTACGGCAGTGCCAAGCACTATGTTCGCTATATCCATAGCGGGGATTTAGTGTTCTTTTCTCATAAGTGGTGCGGTTTGGTGGCTGTCGCCCGCGTAACCAGCCCGTTATACCAAGCAGAAGATCAGATCTGGTATCGCCAAGTGGCTTTTCTAACCCCAAAGCCCACAGCGCGCGATCATATCCCCTTTATGCCACAGGATAAGGTGGCCACGTTTTTGGGGCGGCGTTTATACTCTGGGCGTATTAAAAAAGTCCCTTATCTAAACGCAACTGAGGCGATGGGATTGTTAGCTGAGTTAGAAAATTATTTATAAATTAACTGCAACAGTTAGAAACTGGAGCAATCAAAATGCTGGTCGCAGGGTGCCAAGCACTTTAGCTTCACCCGCTGCCAACTTTAAAAAGAACTGAGGCGTAACAACATTACTACAAAGCCACTCTGGCAGTAGCAACAAATTACCTTGGAGCTGCAAAGGCTCAAAAGTACCTTGTAGCATCACGCTAAAGCGTGCTTGCTTTACTTGTTCTGCTTGCTGCGCAGCAAGTTGTGCCAGAAGTTTTGTGTTGTCAGCTGCGCTATAAACAAACCAACAGTTTTCATCTTCTGCCTGACTAATCACATAGTCTGTTAAAGGAGCGGTTTCTGGCAGGACTAAAAAGTTATCAATGCGTTCCAATGCAACTGTGTTCATGGCGTATCCCCGGCATGTTAAAAGCGCAGCATAACGACTCATTACGACAGCTTGTGTCGTAACCAAGTAATAATGATAAAAGGGTAGCTGATTACTGCATTTGTGCTAACAACAAAGAGTAAACGACCTAAATTGTCGTAGTGCCTTGCTAAACTTTTTCAGTGCCAAACCTAATACAAAAGTTTTAGCTAAAGTGCTTGCCTTAATAAGTGGTTTTATGCCAATAATAGCAACAGAATTAGCAACCTGGACGCTGATAACCCATGCAAATGATGGACTTAGAATACAACAGCCTTAAAGCCTACCAACGCTTGCATCGCGGTCGCATTAGCGAAGAAGAATGGCAACAGCGCTTTATGGCATCAAAAGCTGCACTTAATATTGCACTCGCGGCCAAGAAAGTACCTGGTGCCCTAGCACAAGTTTTTACCAGACTTTACACCCTGCGAAACCAAATTATGCATGGCGGCGCTACCTACAACAGCCAGATAAACCGCGAACAGCTAAAAGACGCCTGTAACCTGCTAAATAAGTTAATCCCCCTGATAATTGCACTAATGATGAGCGCACCGGATCAGCTTTGGGGGGTGGGGGGTATCCGGTTTTATAAATAACTAAATGCACATTACCTTTATACCGGTATTGGTTTGGACAGCTTGATTAAAATGCGAGCCTTTAACCTTCTAGAGGCTAAATACTCATTCATACTAATTTTATTTGACAAAGGTATTTAAGATGGTTGGTTTGGAGTGGGGGTTACTTGGACCCGATAGTTTAGAAGTTAAACGGCGTGCGCGTACATTAGGTTTAGGCCCAGCGGTTCGTTTTTTTAATGAGAGAGCCGTTCCAGGTATCGGTGGTGTTTGGTATGCCAAGCAATTGCTATTTCCAATTCTTGGGATTGCTCTTGCTACAAGGCTAAAAGCAGAAGGTCAAAACTTTTCCAACATTACCTGTGCAAATGCTATTGAAGCCTTAGCATGCTGGTTGGGGCTTGACAGTAACAATTGGCAAGGTGACTCGCGACTGCGTGGAGCAGTTAAGCTCAGAAACGCTAAAGATTTATCATTTAAATCTGTATCTAAAGCTAACTTTTATGTTACGCAACCAATGCGCATGTCAACGGTAACCGCATTACCTGCCTTGGGTTTAGTTCAGCATGATGCAAAAAGGTTTAATCAATACCAACTAAGTAAGCAATGCTTGCATAAATTTGCTTTCATAAATAATGCTAGTGGTATTTATGGTAATGAAGCTCTCGAATATCTTTATAAATGGAGCAAGGATAAGCGTGAAGTATTAAGCGGTCGCCTTAAGTCAGCACTTTGTGAAGTTTTATCACCGATAGCAACGCCTGATAAAAAGTTACTTAATTTAATTATGGACATATTAATCAGTGGTGGCGAGGAAGAGGAAACTGTTAATAAGCAACGCCGGCGTAATGCTTTACAATGGGTTGAAAAGCTGCGTCAGTCAAATGAAGATTATACAGATTGGGATAGCCGCCCCAGTATGATCGATAAAGAGCATTGGCATGATCTTAAAACCGGTGCAGCTTTTTTTACATTGCGTGTCAAAAGTTTAGAAGTTCTCAATAAACTTGAATCTCATATGTTAACGTTAAAAGATAGTAGAGCTTTTGATTTGAAAAAAGTAGGGTTGCCTCATCCAGTCCTTTCTAGAATCAAGGAACTCAAAAAACTGGCAAGTTATTATTTATCATTGAATCATAGCGAGTCTGTTTCCCTCAAATTTGCAAAAGAGTGCAACCTTGAAGAGCTTACTGAAATAGTTAGGCATTTGGTAGAGCGCGACAATCGCGTGTTACGACTTATGGGTAGTACTGTTATCCCTGGCCCCGCATTCAACAGCTTTGTTAATGAGAGTCTTACTGGCATAGAATCTGATGATGAAGATGTTGAACCTATAAGTAAGCGATTACCCCACAACATATCACGTCGTATTAGTAACTTATTTTATTTAAATTCAGACCTTTATGGCGAACTGGACTTATGGTTAGGGAAGAAAATATCATCTGATGATGAGGAATTAGCATGAGCATGCGATCACTATTACATCATTTTGAAGCGCCAGAACATTATATGGGTAATTTTGGTTGGTTGTGTGGTTATTCTGCAGATTGTGTTTTCCTTGACCAAGCTGCTGAGCGTTTTACCCGACAAACAAATGCACAACGAGCATATCAGGGGCAAATTTCACTAGCGTTAATGCTTGATCCTGCACATGCAGCAATTAAGCTTTCTGATGCTCCTGGAGTAGCACATCTTCTCTTTAAAACCGAGAAAAAAAAGCCATTTGCTTTGCTTCATGCAAAAGTAGCCATTCTTGGATTTCGTCATGAAAAAAATCCAGAACAATGGCGGGTGCGTTTACTTGTATCAACAGGTAATTGGACCATACAGACACTTACTGAGTCTATCGATCTATTTGCGTGCATTGAGTGCAGTAGTGAAGACATGGAGCAAAATCCCTCTTGGCTCGAACAAAACTGTTCAGACATTAATGCTGCTTGGAAGATGTTAAAGTGGTTAAGCAATTTCTTCGATACGCGAATACTGAGTGCTCACCTTGGTCCGCAAAAAATTTCTTTGACAGCATTGTCAATCCAATGGTTAGAGAACTGTTTAAATTCTGTGGCTGGTTGTTTTAATGCAAAAACAACATCACGGTTTTTTGATAATCGTAAGAAGTCCTTGCTAACGCAATTAGTACCTTTGATAAACCTGCATGGTTCCAGTGTTAAGCGCAATTATTTAGGTATGGGGTCGGGCTTTTTTGAGAGTAGTAATGCGGAGGGGCAACTACCTTCAGTGCTTAGTAAGATTACCTCGACACTTCAAGAAGCCAATCTTTTAACAGCTCGTCCAGAAATTGATATTTTCGTTAACCCTGCTGCATGTCAAGCAGTCGCCAAGGGATTTAGCGCTCTGTATGCTGCTGGATACTGCGTTCGAGCTGCTGAGGCAAATTCTGAATTGTTTGGCAACACACCGCGTTTTTTACATGCAAAATTTATTTTTTCAGCCAATTTCCGGGATTATACTTCTCGCTGTAGCAGTTTTTGGGTTTATTTGGGCTCAGGCAATTTAACCGGGCCAGGGTTCGCTAAGCCGATGTCTGCTTCAGTTGGTAACCTTGAAGCTGGGATTGTACTCAGCCCGGAAAAAGATATCACAAGAAAAGCGGATATAGCTGATTTTCTTCCTGTGCAATTTGATTCTGAATTTTCAGAATTTAAAGAGTTGTCGCAAGGTTTGCCTATGCAACTGCTTGATGACGGGCCTACAGCCCCTCCGATAGCCTGGCTTTGCTGGCAAGTGATTGGTAATGAATGTTTTCTCTATTCTCCAGAGCAAATAGAACAAACAATCATCCTCCTAAGCCCCGATGGTGCTGAATGCGAAAGCCCAAAACGAGGTTTGTGGCGCTGGATTAGTCAAGAGCCAAAGGAAGTAACAATTCAATGGACAACTGCCGGACAAGTTCAAAGTTCAATCTTGCCGGTATTAGATGAATTAGGTCGCTTAGCAGCTTCACCATTACCCGAGTTAAACCTAGATGAAATCTTGTGGCAGCTCGCCTCTTTCCCGCGTTTCGATATGTATGAAGATATGTCATTGGAGCCTTCTGAATATAGTGTAGGCAACTCTAGTAAGCCCTCTCCCAAAGCAACAACAGAAGTTGGCGCTACAGTTTACCCCATCCGTCGGATGATGGATTTAGTTGAGCAGATTGCAAGCAAACAGATAGAAATCCATCGACAAGACTGGTTAGTCTGGTGTACTAGGCTTGAACAAAGCTTGCTGCAAGTCGCAAATGATAGAGTAATCAAAGTATTCAAAGATCTGCACCTTAATCCTCTAAGTCCATTATACGAAGCTGCATTTCTGCCAGAATATGCTGAGCAAGCCTCAAGCCCTGAAGGTGCTAATTACCGAGACATGCTTGCACGAATCGAAGTGACTTGGGGTGTGATAGGACTTAGAAAGATAGGATCGTTATGATGAAACAAGAATTTCGTGGCTGGGCGGTTGTGGCAAAAAATTTAGTTGAATTAGTAGAGCAGCAAAATTCAAGCTCAAAATCTGAATCTTGGTTAAATCAAGGCCAGTGCGCCAGCGTTCTAGCATTGGCTAAACGTCTTCCAAATAATGGCGTGATTTTAGCTGATGAGGTTGGCATGGGTAAAACACGCATAGCCGTTGCGGCGATCCGTGCAGTGGTTGACGCAGGCGGCCGTGTTGCAGTCATAGTGCCGCCCAGCTTAGGTTATCAGTGGAAAATAGAGTTAAGTCGTGGAAAGATAAAAACAGCGTCTTTTCTTCGCAGCCTATGGCAATTTTTCTCAGCTTGGGAGCCTGAAAAGGTTACTGAGCATAAACCATGGTTTACTGAGTCTGTAATTATGGTATCTCATAACTTTTCTAACTGGAGACTTGGGCAAGATTCAGCTTCTTGGCGATGGGCTTTGCTACCTGAGGTTTATGCTCATTGGCGTAAGAAAACCCAAAATCGCTTTCCTCGTGGTTACATTTACAATAAAGCTCTTGAGTACCAATTAGTTGAAAATGCAGCTTTAAGTATATGTGACGCAATACCTAAAGTTATTAAACATCCGCTTTATCAGCAAATGGAATCTCTAACGTATCGTACTCCATGGCCAGGAGCCTTGGATGCAAAGGAATATAAACATGATCAAGCACTCCGTCCTCTTCTCGAGGAAGTAGTTGGTCTCGGTTTAGGGAACTTTGACCTAATTATCATAGATGAGGCTCATAAAAGTAGAAATGAGAAAAGTGTTCTTTCATCTTTGCTTGGTGGCGTCATCCAAGAATCGCCTACTGCTCGCCGTTTTGCTATGACAGCAACTCCCGTTGAATTAAATGTTAGTCAGTGGCAGCAGATTTTAGAACGTATCAAGCTTAGTGATAAGCAATTAGAATACATCAAAACCGTTGTAACAAACTATGTCACTGAAGTGCAACAAGTCCGTGCAACGCCTACTATAGCTGCAGCCAGAGCTTCTTATATTGAAGCCTCAACCAACTTTCAAATTGCGTTGTCACCTTATGTCTTGCGCCGTGATAAACGCGAAGATGATGGCGTTAAGCAATTTACAGAGGTGTCCAAACTTTCTTATGATGCTTACAGGCAAGAAAGAGAGATTCGCATCGATGTGACAACGCTAGAACCAGCTTGGCAACAAGCAGTATGTGCGGCTGAAGCCTTATCAGTGATAACAGTTGGCATGAAGGCTAGCCAGGATCAAAAGCTTAAACGACTTCGTCTTACAATGGGTAATGGCCATGGTATTGCTGCATTAATCGATAGCTTCAACTGTGTTTCTGAGCAAGACAGCGAAGACATTGAGTTCTCAGAAAATCAATCAGTAATAACAAGAAAAAAGGAAAACACCCCCTCAGAACTTAAGCGTGAGCAACGCGTGCAATGGTGGAGCAAGGTTATGCAGCAACCTTTTGTGGATAAAAATGGTGATGAGCTGCTTTTCAACCACCCTGCTACCTTGGTGGCAGTTGCTGCTATTGAAGAGGTTATCTCTCGCGGCGAGAAGGTTCTTGTATTTGGTCGCTTTACTCGACCATTAAGCTGTTTGGTAAAATTATTGAATGCCCGAGAAATGTTACGTACACTTGCTGCTGGCAATAATTGGCCTCAAGCAAAGGTGCATGGTGATATTGACTGTACTGCCAATAAGAGTGATTGGTCAGCAGTGCGAGCTGCTCATGAGCAATTGCAATCAAGTTTTTGCCTTGACGAACTGAATGAGGTACTAGCCAAGCAATATCGTGAGTTACAAAAAAATAGGCAAAACAAGCGTAGTGTTGTTTTAGAACTGCTCGAAAATGGCTTTTCCCAAGGACAGTTCGAACCTTGGGTACAAAGACTCTACAAGGAATTTTGTGAGATACTTTCTTGTTCAAAAGAGGGCGAAGATGACTCACATCCGCTTTCGCTAGTCAGCCGTGCTCTAACAGAGCAATTAGGTGATTTGACCCAACCAACACCTGAGCATTATGCCCAAGCCTTTGCAGATTTAATTCAGGCATTGTGTGAACGAAATGAAGTTGACGAAGACGATAATGGCAATCGTGAGCAGCTAGCAGTCGAAAGTTTATGGCCAAATTTACTGCAGCGTCTAAAAGATGAGTATGGTAGAAACGAAGGTACGTTTGCCCGTTTAATGCACGGCGATACTGACCAGCACAGTCGACGAATAATGCAACTGGCATTTAATCGCAGGCATAGTTCACTTAAAGTACTAGTGACGCAGTCTATGGTTGGTCGTGAAGGATTGAACTTGCACGAAGAGTGTAAAACCGTGATTTTGCTTCATCCTGAGTGGAACCCTGGTGTAGTTGAGCAACAAATTGGACGGGTGGATCGAGTTGGCAGTTTTTGGCAGAAGGAGTTGGCAAGAGTAATTAACACCTGTGGCCGGCTCACTGATTTACCTAGAATTGAAGTACGCCCAGTAATTTTTCAAGGCACCTACGATGAACACAATTGGCAAGTATTGCGGACTCGCTGGGCTGATTTAAGGGCGCAGTTACACGGCATTGTTGTTGCTCAAGGCAATTTGGATGACCCTGAAATTCAAGAGTATCAGGACGAAATAAACGAAGCTGCCCCAAAGTTCTCACCGTTTGAATAAATCATCATAGGGATACGTGAGTGCATGAATACAAACGTCTTTAGCGGAAATAACGCATTCAGCGGGAATAAACGCGCGCTAAGCGAGCGGGATATCTGCTCTAAGTTTATCACCCCAGCAATTCAGCAAGCAGGCTGGGACTTACAAAGCCAAATTCGCGAAGAACTCACCTTTACCGCTGGCCGCGTTATTGTGCGTGGCCGTATGCATACCCGTGGCGAAAAGCGCCGTGCCGACTATGTGTTGTATCACAAGAAAAACCTACCGCTGGCAGTCGTCGAAGCCAAAGACAATAAACACAGTATTGGCGCGGGAATGCAGCAGGCATTGGCCTACAGCGAAGCGCTGGATGTACTCTTTGTATTCTCCAGCAATGGCGATGGCTTTTTATTTCACGACAAAACCGGTTTAAGTGGTAAAACCGAGCACGAATTATCCCTTAGTGAATTTCCGTCACCGGCGCAGCTCTGGCAATGGTATTGCCAGCATCATGGCTTTGAGGACAGTGCCGTACAGCTGGTAGATACACCTTATTATGATGACGGCAGTGGCCGAAGCCCGCGTTATTATCAGATGACTGCCATCAACCGCACCGTGGAAGCGGTGGCGCGTGGGCAAGACAGAATATTGCTGGTAATGGCAACCGGCACTGGTAAAACCTATACCGCGTTTCAAATAATCTGGCGGCTTTGGAAATCACGGCAGAAAAAACGCATTTTGTTTTTGGCCGATCGCAATATTCTGGTCGACCAAACCAAAAACAACGACTTTAAGCCCTTTGGTCAGGCGATGACCAAAATCACCAACCGCACGATTAATAAGTCGTATGAGATTTACTTATCCCTGTATCAGGCGGTAACCGGTACGGATGAAGAAAAAAATATCTACCGTGAATTCTCACCGGATTTTTTCGATTTAATCGTGATTGACGAGTGCCACCGTGGCAGCGCGCGGGAAGACTCGGCCTGGCGCGATATTTTGGATTATTTTAAATCGGCCACTCATATTGGCCTGACTGCCACCCCCAAAGAAACCAAAGATGTCAGCAATATCCATTACTTTGGCGAGCCGATTTTTACCTACTCGCTCAAGCAAGGCATTGATGACGGTTTCTTAGCGCCGTATAAAGTGGTGCGTATCGACTTTGATATCGATTTACAGGGTTGGCGGCCGAAAAAAGGCCAGAAAGATAAATACGGCCTGGAGATTGAAGACCGTATCTATAACCAGAAGGACATGGACAGGAATATCGTCTTTGATGAGCGCACCCAGCTGGTGGCGCAAAAGGTTACTGAATACCTGCAAAAAACCGGCGAATATCAAAAGACCATTATCTTCTGTGACGATATCGACCATGCCGAGCGTATGCGCCAGGCTTTAGTAAACCTGAACCCTGAACGGGTGCGCGAAAGCACCAAATATATTATGCGCATTACCGGTGATGACAACGAGGGTAAAGCCGAGCTGGATAATTTTATTAACCCAGAGAGTCGTTATCCGGTGATTGCCACCACCAGTAAGCTGATGACCACCGGCGTAGATGCGCAAACCTGTAAGTTAGTGGTACTGGATCAGCGCATTCAGTCGATGACCGAGTTTAAGCAAATTATTGGTCGCGGCACCCGCATTAATGAAGATTACGACAAACTCTGGTTTACCATTCTCGATTTTAAAAAAGCCACTGAGCTGTTTGCCGATCCGGCCTTTGATGGCGACCCAGTGATGATTTATAGCCCCAAACCAGGTGAAGAGCCGGTGCCGCCTGAAGCACCTGGCACCATTGAAGAGCCCGCTGCGCCTTATGGTGAAGACGGTATTCCTGCAGGTGAGGGCGAGGGCGAACCTTATGAGCCAGTTGGGCCAGGTGAGCCACGTAAAAAATTCTATGTTGCAGGCCAACCCGTCACCATGATTGGCAGTCGGGTACAGTTTTTAGGGCCCGATGGCAAACTCATCACTGAATCACTGACCGATTACACCAAACACTGTGTGCAAAAGCAGTTTGCAACCTTAAAAGATTTCTTCCGCCACTGGAGCAGTGCCGAGCGTAAAGCCGAGATAATCGAGCAGCTAAAAGAGCAGGGTGTGCAATGGGACGATTTACGCGCAGAAGTTAAGCAAAAGGGCGGCAATGAGCTGGATGCCTTCGATTTAATTGCTCATATCGTTTACGATGCACCGCCGCTAACCAGGCGCGAGCGCGCCAATAATGTGAAAAAGCGCAACTACTTTACCAAGTACCAGGGCGCGGCCTTGCAGGTACTGGAAAACCTGCTGGAAAAATACGCCGATACCGGTATTGAACATATTGAAGATATGAAAATTTTGCGGCTGCCGCCGTTTGACCAGATTGGCACTGGCTTAGAGCTTATTAATGCCTTTGGTGGCAAAGCCGGTTACGAGCAAGCCTTACACGAATTAGAACAAGCGCTGTACGACGATAAAAGCATTGCTTGATAATTAAGAATACTGAAGTGAGAACCGGCTTACGCTAAGCCAACCGTTGCAGGCCTGGACGGCCGAATCGAGCCTACATGGACGTATTTACGGCGTGTTGGCGTGTGTAAACCGGTTCGTGACCTTTAGACGAATTTGTTAGAAAAGGAACACCATGTCAATTAGCAGTACCATTAAATCCATCCAAGACATTATGCGCAAAGACGTCGGCGTCGACGGCGACGCCCAGCGTATCGGCCAGTTAGTCTGGATGCTGTTCTTAAAAATCTATGATGATAAAGAGCAGGAATGGGAGCTATTCGGCGATTACACCTCACCCATACCCGAGCCACTGCGCTGGCGTAACTGGGCCGCCAATGCCGAAGGCATTACCGGCGACGAGTTAAAGCAGTTTATTGATAACGAGCTATTCCCGACACTGCAAAATCTGGAGCCAAAAGGCGACGACCAGCGCGCATTCGTGATTAAAAGCGTATTTGAAGATGCCTACAACTACATGAAATCGGGTCAGCTGCTGCGGCAGATGATCAACAAAATTCAGGACGGCATCGACTTTAACAAAGCCCAAGAGCGCCACCTGTTCGGCGATATGTACGAGCAAATACTGCGTGATTTGCAAAACGCCGGTAATGCCGGTGAGTTTTATACCCCGCGCCCGGTTACTGAATTTATGGTGCGTATGGTAAACCCTAAACTGGATGAAAAGGTACTTGACCCAGCCTGCGGCACCGGTGGTTTTTTGACCTGCAGTATTGAGCATAAGCGCAAGCATTACGTCAAAACCCCAAGCGACGAGCAAGTACTGCAAAACAGCATCTTTGGTGTCGAGAAAAAGCCACTGCCGCATTTGCTGGCCACTACTAATATGATTTTGCACGGCATTGAAGTGCCGTTTAATATCCGCCACGACAATACTCTGGCCAGGCCACTGATTAGCTGGGGGCCAAAAGAGCGGGTCGACTGCATTATTACCAACCCGCCCTTTGGTGGCATGGAAGAAGACGGTATCGAAACCAACTTCCCGCAGGCGCTACGCACACGCGAAACCGCCGATTTGTTTATGACGTTAATCATCCACCTGCTAAAAGACGGTGGCCGCGCCGCAGTGGTATTGCCCGACGGCTTTTTATTTGGCGAGGGCATGAAATCACGCTTAAAAGAAAAGCTGCTGGAAGAGTGCAACCTGCACACCATAGTGCGCCTGCCCAATGGTGTGTTTAACCCCTATACCGGCATTAAAACCAACCTGCTGTTTTTTACCAAAGGCACGCCCACCAAAGACATTTGGTTTTACGAGCACCAATACCCTGAAGGCGTAAAAAACTACAGCAAAACCCGGCCGATGCGCATTGAAGAGTTTGCCGTTGAAGAAGCCTGGTGGGGCAGCGAAACCGATGGCTTTGCTACACGGGAAGAAAACCAGTTTGCCTGGAAGGTATCCGCAGCCGACATTAAAGCCCGCAACTACAACCTGGATTGTAAAAATCCGCATATTGGCGAGCAAATAAGCCATGACCCGGAAGAGTTATTAGCCAGCTACGCCCAGCAGCAGCAGGAAATACAACAACTGCGCGACCAGCTAAAAAGCATACTGGCCGAAGCCTTAGCGCCTAGCGCTATTGGTGAAAAGTTGCCAAGCGCTAATAGTGATAAATCACCTGGCGGCAGAGGTTAAGCGTATGGCCGTACAAGTAGAACAGCTTATCACCGAGCATTTAGACCTCTGGACACAAGCACAAACCGCCAAAAGTACCAGCGGGCGGGGCAGCAATAACAAAATTGAGCTAACAGGCATTAAAAAACTGCGCGAGTTGATTTTAGAACTGGCCGTGCGCGGTAAGTTAGTGCCGCAAGATCCAAACGATGAACCGGCCAGCGAGCTGTTAAAGCGCATTGCGGCTGAGAAAGAGGCATTGGTTAAAGCGGGTAAGCTAAAGAAACAAAAGCCGTTGCCGCCGATTACGGATGAAGAAAAGCCTTTTGAGTTACCCATAGGCTGGAGCTTCTCGAAACTGCAAAATTTGGTATTAATACTTGGGGATGGCCTGCATGGCACGCCTGTTTATGATAGCAACGGCGAGTACTATTTTGTAAATGGAAACAATTTAAATAATGGCGTCGTAATCATTAAGCCTGAGACAAAAAAGCTCAATGAAACGGAGTTTCAAAAGTTTAAAAAAGAGCTTAATGAGCGAACTGTTTTCGTTTCGATAAATGGCACTATTGGTAATGTTGCTTTTTACAACGCTGAACCTATTGTTCTTGGAAAAAGTGCTTGTTACTTCAACTTAGCTGAAGAAATTTCCAAAAACTTTATTAAACTCGTCATTCAATCACCTTATTTCCATCGCTATGCTTCAGAAAATGTAACTGGTAGTACGATAAAAAACTTAGGTTTAGCGGCAATAAACAATATGCCAATTGCTCTTCCTCCGGCAGTCGAACAAGATAGGATTGTAGCAAAAGTCGGTGAACTAATGGCCCTCTGCGATCAACTGGAACAGCAAAGCTATCAGCAGCTTGAAGCCCATAATCAACTGGTTGATGCCTTACTGGCTACCTTAACCCAAAGCCAAAATGCCGATGAGCTAGCCAGCAACTGGCAACGTCTGGCGGCATATTTTGATACGCTGTTTACCACCGAATACAGCATCGACGCGCTAAAGCAAACCATCCTGCAACTGGCCGTAATGGGCAAGCTGGTAAAACAAGATCCCAACGACGAACCCGCCAGCGAACTGCTAAAACGCATCGCCGCAGAAAAAGACGCCCTGGTTAAAGCCGGTAAAATCAAAAAACAAAAACCACTACCGCCGATAAGTGATGACGAGAAACCGTTTGAACTGCCGGATGGGTGGGAGTGGTGTAGGTTAGAGAATTTAACTCAATTGATAACCAAGGGTTCATCACCTAAGTGGCAAGGGGTTTCGTACACAGATAATCCTGATGACGTTCTTTTCGTGACAAGTGAGAATGTTGGTGCTTTCCAGCTGTTACTTGATAAGAAAAAATATGTCGAGTTCAAGTTTAATGAAGTTGAGCCACGTTCAATTTTGGAAAAAGGCGACTTTTTGATGAATATCGTGGGAGCGTCAATTGGACGAACAGCAGTATATTGTCAGGATGACCTCGCAAACATAAACCAAGCCGTGTGCCTTTTGCGCTCATTCCCCGAACAAATATTAAGTAACTATCTTTTAATGTTTTTTAACAGCCCCATATGCGTCAGCTACATGTACGATAAGCAAGTAGATAATGCTAGAGCAAATCTCAGTATGGGGAATATTGCAAAGTTTGTAATTCCAATTCCACCTAAGTCTGAGCAAGAGCGAATTTTTTCAAAGTTTAATCAGTTAACTAAGCTTTGTGATGAATTGGCAAAACAACTTCTCGTCGCAAAACAGACTCAAGCGGTTATAGCCGAAGCTTTGGTTGAACAGGTGGTCAACTAATGCCCTATAGCAAACCCTGGCTAAGTTACCACGAGCAACTGACGTTGCTTGAAAGCCGGGGTTTGCTTATTACTGATCGGGCTGCCGCGCTAGAGTATTTAGAGCGGATAGGTTATTACCGTTTAAGTGGCTATTGGTATGCCTTTCGTGAGCGCTCTGGTGAGTTGGTGTTGCTGGATAATGGTAAAAAGCCGAAAAATCCAAAGAGCACGACCATTGCGTTAGATCATTTTAAAGCCGGTGCTACCTTTAAAAATGCGGTAGATCTGTATGTGTTTGATAAGCGCCTGCGGCTATTAGTTATGGATGCACTCGAACGAATCGAAGTTGCGCTGCGTGTTGATATTTCCCATGCTTTAGGCAAGCTCGATCCCTTTGCTTATCTTAAACCAGAACTGCTATTTGCTGATTTTTGCCACAAGCTGGACTCCCGTACTGGTGTCACAGATCATCATAGTTGGTTATCAAAACACGCCCAGCTCATTAGTCGCTCCAAGGAAGAGTTTGTAAAACACAACAAAGCCAAATATGGTTTGCCACTGCCGATCTGGGTAGCCTGTGAGGTATGGGATTTTGGCACCTTATCTACGTTGTTTAGTGGTATGCGCGAACAGGAGCAGGACGCCATTTCAGCGTTATATGGGCTAAGTAATGGTCGCATTTTTGCCAGCTGGTTGCGCAGCCTAAACTATCTGCGCAATGTCTGCGCGCATCATAGCCGGCTGTGGAATCGTAATATTATTGACCAACCCAAATTACCCGATACTGCAGAAGTGGCTTGGGTTGCCGACTTTACCAATAATAATCACGCTATCGCACGCTGCTTTTTATTGCTAAAAATCTGCCAGCATTTGCTGCTGGTGATTAATCCATCCTCTACCTGGCCAGCTAAGATGCGGGAGCAATTACTTGATTTTCCAGACTTAGCGCATATCGGGTTAGATCTAAAAGGAATGGGTGTTACTGCCGATTGGTCGAACAAATGGTAATAAAAAACCCCTAAGCAGTGTGGTCGCCGAAGCAACGTTACCGATAGGGGCCGTGTTACAGGCTAATGTAGTAGCTAAGAGGTCGTTAGTCAATAAAAAGTGAGTTGGCCAAAACATTTTTTGGGCTGGCCGCGCCCTGTAATCAGGACGGGGCCGGAACTCTGTCTACACATGGTAGATTAGATGCTGAGAGTTTAGAGAAATAAAAGCTATACAGCAAGACGGTATCAATCTGACCAAGGATATCTTTTTAGTAAATTAAATTATGATCGTAAAAGACAAACCCCAAACCAGCTCTGCCTCTCTCAAACTCGATGCAGGTATTAAGCAAGAGCACGATGTAGCCTTTTATCTGCGTCGTGCTTATAAAGACCGCGAGAATGTGCTGGTGCTTAACGATTTACGCATTGCGCATAATGGCGAGACGGCACAAATTGATCATCTTATTGTGTATACCTATGGCTTTATTGTGGTGGAGTCGAAAAGTATTCGCGGTGAGGTAAAGGTTAACGAATACGGAGAATGGAGCCGCAGTTATAAAAGGCAGTGGAGTGGTATGCCATCGCCACTTAAGCAAGCTGAGCTGCAAATTACCTTGTTAAAGCAGTACCTGTGTGCCAATACTGAAAAGGTTATTGGTAAATTTCTGGGCATCCAGCAAGGACTGGGGGCGCGCTGCTATGATGTGTTTAGCGCCATTTCCAGTGATGCCATTATCGATCGCAGCAAGGCGCCTAAAGATCTGGCCGCTAAATTGGTGAAGTCTGAATTTATCAGCGATGCGCTGGATAAAAAGATGAACTTTAAGAAGTTCTATAACCTCGTTGGTAAAGTGTATGATACTCGACCTCGTTTCAGTGACAATGAAATGCTGCATATTTGCCGCTTTTTAATGGCAGAGCCAACAGTTGTCGAGATACCTTCACCACTGCCCATTAGCACAATGGCAACTACAAGTTTTGCCGCCACACCAGCAGGGAAAGATGAGCACCACGCGCCTTACTGTCCCGATACCAGCACAAACAGCGTGCCAAAAGATTATTCCAAATATATGCCGCCAGCCAAAGCTGCGAGCTTAGCGATGCAGTGTAAGCATTGCGGGGCTTGCAGTGGCTTAACGGCGCAATCAGGCCGTTATGGGTATTACGCGCAATGTGGCAGCTGTGGTGGCAATACGCCGTTAAAACGGGCTTGCCCTGCATGTAGTAGCTCGCAAACTAAAGTAAGCAAAGCCAAAAACACGTATTGCTTGCAGTGTACTGGCTGTAGGGCAAGCTTTGTTTATAAAGACTGTTAGCGTTTTCTTACCAGCGGGCCAGACTAAAACGTCGTGTTGGTAAAGGTTTAGGGTATTTCGGCAACGCATTAGCAACGATAACGCCACCAAGGACATTCACTTTTGAGATCCAGCAGTACTCAGCTTTCAGCAAATATATTAATGCTTAACCCTCACTGGCTGCCGCGTTTATTTGGCCAAAAACCAGTACAAGTCAATGTCACCGCAAAGGGAATGCAGCTTACTATGGCCAATGGCCAAAGGGTTTCGGTGTTGCCTGAATCTTTTGCTAATCCGCAGGGTTTTCGCCGTGGCGTGTTTTTTAGCTCGCTGGTAGTTTCAACGGATCAGGGCAAGTTACGCTTGGGGGCTTTACCTAAAGCGGCGGGGGCGCAGCATTATCTTTGGTTGCAGCGGCAATGGTTAGGCCAATTGCAGCCAGATATGGTAAAGGTTGTGTCGGCTATTGAGGCGTTATTAGCAAAAGGCTACCCAAAGACTTCGCATTTAACCTTGGTTACCCAACTGGCGCAGCAAGCGGTGGCGCGGTTTGGGCGCTTGCCAGAGCGTACGCTTTTTCCAGAACTGGATTTAACGGCTTTTGAGAAGTTACTTTTGTGGGCGGCTTGGGGTGAAAACGCCTGGCAGCAGTTGCGCCAGCGTTACGTTAAAACGCAGCTTGCTACTTATAAAGGCTTTTTTGATACGGTAGAGAGCAAGCCACTGACCGAGCGGCAGCGCTTAGCCTGTGTGCATGATGAAGATAATAACTTAGTGCTGGCTGGGGCCGGTACCGGCAAAACTAGCGTAATGATTGGGCGCGCGGGCTATTTACTACAAAGCGGTCAGCTGCAAGCGGATGAAATTTTGATGCTGGCCTTTGCCAATAAGGCCGCCGCTGAGATGCAAGAGCGGCTGGAGCTGCGCCTTGGCGATTGCAGCATTCGCGCCAGCACCTTTCATAAACTGGGTAAAGATATTATTGCCCGTGTTGAGGGTAAGCAGCCGTCGTTATCGCCGCTGGCAGAGGATGACAAATTACTGGCCAAGCAGGTTAATGATTGGTTTGAGCAGCACTTACAGGCGCCAGCGTATCAAAAGCGGGTGCTGGCATATTTTCAGAACTATCTTTATCCGCTGGCGAATCCCTTTGATTTTGCCTGCGAAGGTGAGTATTTCGATTTTATTCTGGCCAACGATATCCGCACGTTAAAAAGTGAAAAGGTGAAAAGTTTAGGCGAGTGCCTGATCGCCAATTACTTGTTACGGTTAGGTATCGCCTATCAGTACGAAGCCCCTTACGAACATAGCACTGCCAGCTTGCAGCATCGGCAATATCAGCCCGATTTTTACTTACCGGAATACGGCATTTATCTGGAGTTTTTTGGTATTGATCGCACTGGCAATACCGCGCCTTATATTAATCGGCAGCAATATCATGCTGAGATGGCCTGGAAGGTGCAGCTGCACCAAACGCAGGGTACTAAGCTTATTTGCCTGTATCATTATCAGAAGACCGAAGGCACCTTGTATCAGGCGTTGGAGCAACAACTTGTGGCCTTAGGTGTACAGGCTGATCCTTTACCCGATGAAGCGATGCTAGATACCTTACGTGAGTTTGGTGCAATCACGGCGTTTGCTGCCTTATTGGCGGACTTGTTAAAGCGTTACCGAGCCAATTGTTATGAGCCTGGCCAACTCGCGGCGGCCATTGCCAAGGCGGCTGATCCTGAAAAGGTGCAAGCGGCACTAACTTTATTACTGCCTGTGGTAGAAGATTATCGGCGCGAGCTTAACCGACATAATCATATCGATTTTGACGATATGATTGGCAAGGCCATTGAGTATGTAAAAACCGGCCGTTTTAAAAGCCGCTGGCGCAGCATTTTAGTGGATGAGTTTCAGGATATCTCCGAGCCACGCGCTCGATTAGTGCGCTATTTACGCGATACCGCCAGTAGCACGGGCAATGCGGCATCGCTATTTTGTGTAGGCGATGATTGGCAGGCTATTTACCGTTTTACCGGTAGCGATTTACAGCTAACTACGCACTTTACCCAGCATTTTGGTGATACCTGTATTACGGCACTGGATCTGACCTTTCGCTTTAATAACAGTATTAGCGCGGTAGCCTCGCAGTTTGTGCTGCAAAATCCACAGCAGGTGCGCAAAGCGCTGAATACCTTTAATCAGGTAAATTATCCGGCAGTGTCTTTATTGCGCGCGGATAATCGCGAACAACCCGGCGAGCCAAGTCGGCTAGAGCGGGTGCTGGCTAAGCTAAATAGCTTTGCTGCTGCGGGCAGCAGTGTCTATCTGCTCGGGCGCTTTGGTTTTAATTTACCCGACAACGCCGAGTTAAAACGTCTTAGCCGCATCTTCCCTAAGCTTACGTTAAGTAGCTTAACCATTCACGCCTCAAAAGGAAAAGAAGCCGATTATGTGGTGCTACTGGGGTTAGAAACGGGCAAGCATGGTTTTCCCTCGCATAAACAAACCCATCCTTTGCTAGAAGCACTATTACCTGCCGCAGAAAGCTATCGCTTTGCCGAAGAGCGTCGCCTATTTTATGTTGCCCTGACCCGCGCTCGGCATAGGGTGTATTTAATTACCGATATGGCAGTGGCCTCTGAATTTGTGGTTGAGCTGTTAAATGAAGCCTACCCGCTGGCGCTGAATGAGTTTGACACCTCGCTTAGCCAACAGCTGTTTCAGTTGATTAAATGCGTTAAATGTAAAACCGGCACCATGGTGCCCAGAGTAGGGCAGTTCGGCGCCTTTTTTGGCTGTAATAAATACCCGCTGTGCAACCATAAAGAGCGCGGCTGCAGCAAATGCAACGCAGCAATGACACGGCAAGGACGTTTTAAAGTGTGTCATAACGCTGCGTGTAACAGCTGGGTGCCAGTATGCCCTAAGTGCGGCGCCGAGATGGTGCAACGCAACGGCCCCTACGGCAGCTTTTGGGGCTGCAGAAATTACCGTAAACAAGGCGAGAGTTGTCATCACAAAGAGCAGCAGATTAGTTTCAGCAAGCCGCAATGGGTTAGCGAGAAATCGCTGTAATAATATTGATAGTAGTAAAGCATCGGCGGGGTCAACGTAATTACAACTTTGTTGATTATTCAGACCAATACCAGCTAGTCACATTGTATCGATAACGGCTCGTTGTTCCCGCATTAACCGCCTTTACCCAATGCTCAGCGCCGGCGGAGGCGGGATCGAATAGCACGCAGCGGTTAAATAGCGGCGCTATGGCAATGGTGTTGTTATCTTGCCCCTGAAAAACGACGTCGCCACCGTTATGCGCTTGCCAGTCTTTATTTAAATACAACAGCATACAGACTTCGCGCCCGGGCGAGTCGTCGGCATGTTGGTGCACAAAATCGCTACTACCTAGCCGAAAGTAATTGGTATTAACGGCGGGGTTGGCCACGTTTTTGTCGGTAAGCTGCACTTTAAAAAGCCGTGATAGCAGTTTAAGAAATTCCTCACCGCGTAAATAATCTAAAAACTGCTGCGGCAGGTTGTTTTGCGTTGGTGTGGTACTGCGCAGCCATAGATCGCGTTTTACAAAGCGCTCTGGCTCGGGGGTGTTTTGCCATTGTTTATCATTAACATATAGCTTGTCGTAGGTATGCTTTTGGGTTTGCCAGCCCTGTTCTTGTTGTAGCTGGTTAAGCACCTGCTCAAGTTGGCTGTTATTAAACAAATGATCAATAACCACATAGCGCGGCTTGTGTTGCAGCAGCTGCTGGCGATAGGCACGCAGTGCTGCATCGGAAATGTGTTCTTTGTTTAGCCACATAGCTGCCGGGCTCTTGTATTTAAAAATGACTATTATACAGCGCAGTTAACAGTGCGTCTTATTGTTCACCTGATCTTTATGAGGAGAGAACCGACGACCTTCAGTTTCTTGTATGAAAAGCCTCGAAATCCAGAAACCAAAAAACCAGCTAAGTGCTGGCTTACTAGCCATCATTCTCAAATAGTTCTTAAGAGCGTCACTACCAAAATTAAATCGCTTTCTGTTACAGGTATAACCCCGGCTGTTCTTTTACCTTTTAAGCGATAACCTAAGCATTTTATTAAAGTATCTGATGACTTTGACGATATCCTTTGTGTGGAGTTAAGTCTCTTTTTAAAGCGGAGTTAAGAAGTGCTTTCTGTTTTCACCAACACCTCAGCATTAAATATCAATCGAGCTTTAATGAACTCAAACCAGGCTCTGGAGAGTATATTTAAGAGATTATCGTCGGGTTATCGTATCAATTCCGCGAGTGACGATGCTGCCGGATTACAGATTAGCTCTCGCTTAACGTCTCAAATTAATGGTTTAGATCAAGCAACTAGAAATGCTCAAGACGCAATTTCAGTATCTCAAGTTGCAGATGGTGCCATTGGCGAAGTAACTAATTTAGTACAAAGAATGCGGCAGCTGGCCATTCAAGCGCAAAATGGTATTTATACCGATAATGACAGGTTAGCTTTGGATAAAGAGTTTCAGGCGCTAAAACAAGAAATTGACAGAGTTGCCAATACCACTACTTTTGCTGGTAACACGCTAACGCGCGGTGATTATGAGGGAAATTTTTTGGTTGGTGCAAACGGTGATAGCGATGAGTATATAACAATTACTGACTTAGATATCAGGAGTCAACGCCTTGGCTTCTATGGCTGGACAACCCGAGAAAATTTTACTGGCTTTAGTACGCAATTTGATAACCCCAATAAATCTAATACTGGCTTTATAAAACAACAAGCTTTACTTGGTCCAGGCGGTAGTATAAATGGTGTGACCATTCCCAACGGGCTTGATTTTAATGGCTTTATAAATTTTGTGCAGTCGTTACCAGGAGCAGATATCACAGTTGATGGACCGGTAAAGCTTCGCAGCAACATAAATACGACTAATCCGGCAAACATTCCTGATTTTATTACAATAAATGGTACTGAGATTCGTTTCGACGATATAGTCCCTCATGATCCTCTTAGTGCACAGCCGGAAAATGAATATTATTATTTTGAGGTAAAAAGTCGTATTCAAAGCGGACTGCCAGCGAATGTTTCAGCAAATTTTAATGATTCAACCCGTATCGTTGCATTTACGGGACCGGATGAAAATACGCTGACAATTAATGGTACTGGCTTGATGATGCCCTCAATCACTGATGGCGCCTATATACCATCAACGTTTATCACAACTGATACAGCTTTTAGTGTCAGTATGGCGGGAAATACACCTTTGCGTTTTAATGGTATTGCTAAAGATAATAATCTGGAAGGTCTTATCAGCTCAACGAATCCACTTACAATCAACGGTGTTGACTTTACTGATAACTTTACCAGCTCAGCGCAGTTAATTAATGCGATTAATTCAGCGGACTACCCGGCAAATAATTCTCCGGTAACAGCGACAGCTTTAAATTCTGTAAGTTTCAGAACTAGCTTTTTACCCTCGGAACTCTCTAATGCAGTTAATTTTAGCATCAATGGACAAGATATTAATCTAACGTCCATCCAGGAATATAACCCATTGATTCATCCTCAAGAAGAGGCCACATATTATCGTACCAATGTCATCAATCAATTAAACACTCAACTGAGTGGTTCTGGTGTCAGTGCTCAACTCAGTTTAGGCGGTAATGCACTAAGTCTTAGTTTAGTCTCTTCTGGTGATATTACCATCAGTGGTCCTAACGCTGGTGTATTTTTTCCTGAACTCAAACCAGGTATTTATATTCCAAGAATTGAGCTGAGAAGCTTCGGTGATGGCTTTACAAACCTTGAGGTATCTTCAAACAATGCCAGCCAACTTGGCTTTGTTTTGGAGGACCGAGTTGAAGCTATTATTTCAAAAATGGACATCAGTACTTTTGAATCAGCAGCATTGAGTGTTCAATCCTTAGATGTTGGTTTGTCTCAACTTGGCTTCCAGCAAAGCTCCATTGGGGCAATAGAGAACAGACTCGCGAGTACCATTCGTCATTTATCTAATACCAGCGAAAATGTTTCGTCAGCTCGATCTAGAATTAGAGATGCTGACTTTGCTAAAGAAACTGCTGAACTCACGAGACTTCAAATTGTGACTCAAGCTGCGTCAAGTTTATTAAGCCAAGCCAATTTAAGACCAAATCAAGTATTGAGTTTATTGACTCGCTAAAAAACTTTTATTTAGCATACCATTTAGAGGAGGGGCCTCGTTGGTTAGCAGAATTGTCCGCAAAGCAATATGTGATATGGCTTATTTTTGCCGTATAGCTTTTGCATAGCTTGCGGGGGAGAAGATTAATGTCAGTCCCAGCAGTAATATCAGGGTCATTATTAACATTAGCCATGTGGTATAAAAACTACCGCTCCATTCGATTAAAATACCTGCTACATACGGAATTGCTGCGGTAAGAATAAAACCAATACCCTGGACAAAAGCGGTCAGGGCGCCCGCTAGTTGTGGTGCTGAAAAGTGATCAAGAGCAACGGTTAATGTTAATGAGAAGCCGGCTCCCAGACCCCAGCCAATGAGTGCGACCCAGAGAGTTAATGTTGCTTCAGATAACAGCATTAATCCCAAGAACCCTGACAACTGAATGAACATTGCCAGGAAGAGCCACGGTCGTCTATCCTGACTGCCAGTTGACAACAACGGCGCTAAAAGTGCACCCATTACCTGGAAAATGGTCATAATAGTGTGCAACTAAGGGGCTAACTATCGCTGCAACCCCACCACCTGCCATCAATGATGCTGAGTAAACCCCCATTACAAGTGGTACACGGCGTGGATACCAACGCTTTGCAATACCAGGTGCCAAGGCTTGTAAAATAGCAATACCACATCCCGCCAGTAAAGCGCTTAAAATAAGTGATAAGCCGTCTATGATATAAAAGCGCCATAGACTTGCTAAGCCAATAGCAGCCAGTCCGGCAGTTATCCAGCTAGTTTCTGTAATACGTTTACCTAGCCAGGGCAGTAGTAAAGGAAAGAGTCCCATGCAAAGCATTGGTAACACAGTAAGTAATGAAGCCGCTTGTAAACCAATACCTGTACTATTTTGAATATCAGCTAAAAGTGGTCCGGTAGCTGTGAGCGTAGGACGAAGATTGATGGCTATACTGATAATAACCAATAATGGCCAGAAGACAGCGAGAGTTAATTCACGAACGCCGCTATCGGGTGACGTGTTATGACTAGTACTCATTTTAACCTATGACTGTGAGAGTGTGCTGAATAGTAAAAACAGCCCATATTGTTTTCAACACTCCCACGCAGTGGTATGGCTTGCAGCAGCTCAATGGCGTTATCATCGAGGCCCAAGGTTGCTCCAACTTTTTTAGCTGCCTCTGTGGGTAATGGTTGCTGGCCTAACAAAGCCGCGGTAACAAAGACATCGCTAAGACCGGTACCCTCTGCTATCTGTTCGAATGATAGTTTTTTTTCTGTCTTTGCTGCGATGATAATCGCTGTCAATGCTTGACGTGCGGCATTATTAACTTGTGACTGGATCATAATTTAACCTCTAACATTATATAATTACACAGCTATTGAAAGCTGAGTGGGGGTTGCGCGAACATCGGTATGGTCCGCAAGGGATACAAAGGTGTTGGTGTTGCCGTTTAGCGCGTCAATTCGACCCGACTCGATATCGTAAACCCAGCCATGTAAAGTAAGCCGACCTTCACCAATGGCTAGTCTTACCGAAGGATGTGTTTTGATGTTATCAAGCTGAGCAATCACGTTTTCTCTTACCATGGCCGCGATACGTTCTCGCTCGCTGGCGTGTTGGCGTGCTTCATTTACGATGCGAGCTGAATCGGCGTAACGCAGCCAACTGGCTTCTGAGTGACAAGCTCAGGTATTAAACGGCTATCTGAACAAGATATAAAAAGTGTGCGTGGACTTTGTTTGGTTGCTAAATTTTTGAACAATTCAGCCCGCTCAGGAAACACTTCGCTTTGAAACTTCAAAAAACCCTCAATAATATCTTTCATTACGGTGCCTCACTCTTATTAATAGCGAGGATACTACTCCGAGATATTGATAAGGTAAAAGACCGATATATAATGAGGTGAATAACTAAAACTTATAGGTTGGGTATGCTACTAAGACATATAAACTATTTTCTTGCAGTCGCTGATCAACAAAGTTTCACTCGAGCTGCGGCAACGTTATATGTGTCGCAGCCAGCGTTGTCGCAACAAATCAAGCAGTTGGAAGAAGAATTAGATTGCCTCTTGTTCGACCGCACCGGGCGTAATATAAGATTAACCGATGCAGGGCAGGTATATGCTCGCTATGCCCGTCTGGCCTTGCTAAACCTCAAGGAAGGCCGTCGTGCTATTCATGACCTTCGGGTTATGAGAATAAAAATTTAAGGTTATTTCTGGTTTTATTAATCCACACTTATTATATATATTTGATTAAAGGTATTATAAATCAATGGTTTAAATTTAAATGAAGGTGACATGCATTTTCTAGAGCGTTATGGCATGGCTAAGTATTATGTCACTTTTATTTTTATATTTGTCACTGCCTTTGTCACAAGTAATTTTATGACTTGTATCTGTTTTGACCATAATGCTTGAGGCTAGCCCAAACTTGCTCTGATATCAGCAATGTCGAAAACAGCTTTTGCTCTGCATCCTCAATTGGCTGGAAGCCATAACGCTGATAAAAATTTGTTGCGTCATCTTTTGCATCAGCGAGTACGGCCGAGAAGGCTACCCTTTCGACAGAGGCAACTTCAGTGCCAAAATGGTACTTAATGTTTTAGGTGTGATTTGGCTAATTTTCGAATGCGGTTCTCTATGGGTCAGCGTATGTTACATACGATCTTTCTCAGTAAAAAGTGTATACTTTCTTATGTCTTAATAACATTGTGAAAACATTGCCATGCACCTGCTTACTGAAAAAGTGTGGAATATGAAACCCAACAAGCCTTTAGCTAAACAACTTGCTAAAAGGGATTTGCCTGCTTTGGTGTGTGATGCCGTCAACCTGGAAGGCGTAGCAATGACGCTGCCGGAAGTGCAGACCATCCTTGATGGCATTACGGTGGGAGGACATCGCATAAGTGATCAAAATATGGCAATTAACCAAGCTAAAGCTTGGGAGTATCTGTTCAGTCTAGTCGAGCAAGATAGGTTTACATTTGATAAAGAAACTGCCATCCAAATTCATAATATTGCTGGAAAAGAAGAGGCGTTAGAGTGGGGGAAATTCCGCTCAGGCTATGTTTCTATTGCTGGCTCTGATTATGCCCCTCCTGCGCCTGAGATGTTAGACGATAAATGGCGTGAAATTGAACAGTTGGTTGAATGCGAAAGCGATATCTACGACAAGGCTATTACTGCTTTCCTTCAAATGGCTCGTGTACAATTTTTCTGGGATGTGAATAAACGCACTGGCCGTTTTATGATGAACGGTATTTTGTTAGTGCATGGCTATCCTATCATTAATGTGCCAGCTAAGCGTCAGCAAGAATTTAACACCTTAATGCTTGATTTCTACGCTGATAATGATATGACCGCAATGAATAAGTTTTTAAGAAGTTGTATCGATGAAAGAATCATTCGGAATTTTAAGCTCGATTTGCCAATAGGTTAGTCTCCAACCTAAGTATTACCCGTTAAAAAGGTTTTTATCATGAGCAATGCTTGGATTGTCGACCTTCGCCATTATCTGAACGAAAACGGTGCTATTGAAATTCCATCAGGACCGGGGTTGCGTTTGGCTCAGCATATTGTCGCTATCGTGCAGGAGACGACAGGGGATCCATATGACGAGGGTTTATTCCCAAAAGTGCCTTGTCGCAGAAGGCCAAACCGCAAGCCTTGTACTGGTGAAATTGCCAGCTTCATTAATCCTGATAATCAGCACATTATCTGGGTTTGCCCAATCTGTGAAGATAACGGCTTGATATCAGGTTGGCAGGGGACATTGTGGGATTTGACTCGAGAAGTGACGACTGATTCAATTCGCTACTTGCTTAGCAATTTAAAAGGATAACCTAATAGGCATACTGAATTGTCTGAGAGAAATCTCAGACAATTTGTTGGGGTACAATGTACTTATGAACCAGATTTGAATTTTTCATAAATCCTGAATGGTTTTGTCACAAACCCGCACAACCAAAATTTTACGTTTATCAATCCCCTCAGCAAGCAACTTACTAATTTCCATAGTAAATAAACCCTCTAGTGTCAAAGTGCTTAAGCATAATTAACGTCTATTAAGATCGCTTTTTGTCACAGATTTTTGTGACGAACGTTTGTGCAGAGGTAAATTACCTAAAGGTCATTTATTAGATTTTTTCGGTACAAGAATTCTGAAAAATTTATGGGTTGGTAATCGAAGTTGTCACAGATTCGTCACAGGATAGGGAATTTAGGAACAAAATATTTCCCTTAAAAGGGGAATTTTATATGATTCAGTAGGTTAAGTAGATGTGTAAATTGGTTGCGGGAGCCGGATTTGAACCGACGACCTTCGGGTTATGAGCCCGACGAGCTACCAGGCTGCTCCATCCCGCGTCCGTATATTACCCTTGAGCAGTGAAGGTAATAGTTTGATTTGCAAGACGTTAATTGATGACCTTTGGAATAACTTGGTCACAATTGGTTGCGGGAGCCGGATTTGAACCGACGACCTTCGGGTTATGAGCCCGACGAGCTACCAGGCTGCTCCATCCCGCGTCCGTCATTGCGGGGCGCATCTTAGTGTTTTTACGGAAGCCATGCAAGCGTTAATTTAGTATTTAATTACTGTTCGGACATAAAGTAAGCAGCTTGCTGTTATTTGCAGCGTAATGGCGTTTTTAATGCGGTTTTTACTATTGTGCTGGCATAAAGTTGCCGCGCGGTGAAGAGCTGTTCTGTTATACTATCAGCCATTTTATTATAAGGTTTGCTGCAATGCTGGAATTCTGGGCTTTAACGTCGAAAGGCGTGGAAGAGCTATTAGCTGATGAGATCCGTTCTTATCAGGGTGAAGTGCTTAAAGTATCAATGGGTGTCGTGCGTTTTAAAGCCGACGTAAAAACGGCCTATACATTATGTTTATGGTCACGGTTTGCCACGCGCATTATGCGCCTGATCCAATCTGAACCTGTTACGGCAGAGTCAGATATTTATCAAATTGCCAGTAAAATTGACTGGGGGCAGTTAATGTCAGTGCGCCAAACGCTGGCTGTAGACTGTGTGGGTAAACACCCAAAAATTGATAATACCCAATTTGGTGGTATGCGCTTAAAAGATGCCATTGTCGATCAGTTTCGCGAAGAAACCGGCCAACGGCCTGATGTGGATCGCTTAACACCTGATGTGCGCTTTCAGGTGCGTTTAGATAAACTGCATTTTCACTTTTTGCTCGATTTCTCAGGCCCATCATTACACCAGCGCGGTTATCGCAGCGGGCAGGGCGATGCCCCGTTAAAAGAACATTTAGCCGCGGCTTTATTAAAGCGCTCTGGCTGGGTGCCGGGCACGCCGTTATTTGACCCATTTTGCGGTAGTGGCACTATTCTAATCGAAGCCGCGCAACAAACCTTAAATATAGCGCCGGGTTTAGCCCGTGAGAGCTTTGCTTTTGAACGTATTCCTGGCCATCGCACTGCCGTATGGCAACAGTTATTGACCGAAGCCAAAAGCCAACAGATAGCGCCCGAAGATTTAGCCTTAGGCAATACCGTGCAGTTTTGGGGCACTGATACTGACGAGCGCAGCTTAAGTAAAGCTCGGCAAAATGCCGCGCGAGCTGGTGTAGCTAGCTTAATTAATTTTGATTACGCTGATGCCACGGCCTTAAAGAGCAAAGTATGTGAAGCCAATGGCGTCATTGTTACTAACCCACCGTATGGCGAGCGGTTAGGTGATTTACCGTCGCTAATTCCGCTTTACAGTAAGTTTGCACTGGCCTTAAAGCAGCTTTATCAGGGCTGGCGTTTAGCTATTATTACCTCTAATACCGATTTACTGCGTGCCTTACGGCTATCAAAAAGCAAGGCCTATAAATTTAGCAATGGCCCGCTCGATTGTGAGTTCACCTTATTCGATTTAACCGAAAAGCAGGTACAAGTAAGCAACAGTGCGCCATCGTTGTTCTTTAGTGAAAGTAGCTCCTTTGGTAATCGCCTGGCGAAAAACCTGAAGCAACTACAAAAATGGGCCAAGCGCGAAGGCTTAAACTGTTACCGCTTATATGATGCCGATATTCCCGAATATAATGTAGCGGTAGATTGGTACGATGGCGAAGTGGTGGTGCATGAATATGCAGCGCCCGCTACGGTGGACGAGCAAGTGTCGCAAAAGCGCTTATTTGATGTGGTGAATCAGGTCCCTACGGTACTGGGTATTAGCCCAGATAAGATGATTTTAAAGGTGCGCGAGAAGCAAAAGGGCACCAATCAGTATCAGGCACTGGCTAAAGCTGGCCAATACAAAGAAGTGTCGGAGTATGGTGCTAAGTTTTGGGTAAACCTGCGCGATTATTTAGATACTGGCCTGTTTTTAGATCATCGTATTACCCGGCATTTAATTCAGCAACAAGCCAAAGATAAGCGGGTATTAAACCTGTTTGCCTATACCGGTACTGCCTCGGTACATGCTGCACTTGGCGGTGCGCAAAGCGTGACCACGGTTGATATGTCGAATACTTATCTGGATTGGGCCAAGCGTAACTTTATGCTAAATGGCTTAACTGGCAAGCAATATCAGTTTGAACAGGCTGATTGCTTACAGTGGTTGTCGCGTAACCGCAATCTATTTGATTTGATCTTTGTGGATCCGCCTACTTTTTCTAATTCAAAACGGATGGAAGATAGCTGGGATGTGCAGCGCGATCACGTCAATATGCTAAATATGCTGATTGGCAAAATGGCACCGGGCGCCAAAGTAATTTTCTCCAACAATAAGCGCCGCTTTAAAATTGATAGCGCTGCGCTTACTGAAGCAGGTTGGCAGGTAAAAGATATTTCGGCTGCCACCTTGCCCGAAGATTTCAAACGTAACCCTAATATTCATGTCTGTTTTGAATTAACCCGGCCATGAGTTGCTACACACTTTACAGCACCTGGGGCTGTCATTTATGCGAAGAGGCCGAGGCACTAATACATGCCGCCGGCTTGGCTGATAAATTACAGGTGCTGGATATTATTGATGATGAGCAGTTATTAGTGCGTTTTCGGGTGCATATTCCGGTGTTAGCGGGTACCGATCCACAAGGCAATGAAAGCTTATTATACTGGCCCTTTGATGCGGCAATGTTACAACTATGGTTAGAGCAGAATACAAAGGATAAAGAGTAGTGGAGTTATTACGTTTTCAGCAGGCAAGTTTAGCCTTTGGTACGCACCCGGTGTTAGATCACGTGGATTTCAGTTTATTTACCGGCGAACGTGTCTGTTTAGTCGGCCGCAATGGGGCTGGTAAATCGACCTTTTTAAAATTATTGACCGGCCAGCAAAACTTAGATGATGGTCAAATTGTTATGACCAACGGGGTCAGGCTAAGCCGGTTAGAGCAAGATCCTCCTGCGAAGATGGATGTGAAAATCGCGGATTTTATCCGGGAAGGTGCTGGCGATTTAGCCGAGAAACTGCAGCAGTTTTATACCTTGTCAGAAAACCTCGAAGGCGCAGGTGATGCTGAGTATCGGTTATTTGAACAATTACAAAATGAATTAGATACGCGTGATGGTTGGGGTTTAGAAGCCCGGGTAGACATGCTGTGTCAGCAATTTGCAATGGATGGCAATAACAGTTTGGCGACTTTATCGGGTGGTTGGTTGCGTAAAGCGGCGTTAGCGCGCGCTTTAATTGCCAAACCGGATATTTTATTGCTCGATGAGCCTACCAACCACTTAGATGTGGCTGCCATCAACTGGTTAGAGCAATTTTTATTAAGCTTTAACGGTGCCATTATTTTTATCTCGCACGATAGGGCCTTTATCCGTGCGTTAGCCACCCGCATTATCGATTTAGATCGCGGTCAGCTCACCTCACATCCAGGTAATTACCAGGAGTATCTGGATCGTAAGCAGAAGATCTTAGAAGACGAGCAGCAACATAATGCGCTGTTTGATAAAAAATTGGCTGATGAAGAAGTGTGGATCCGCCAGGGTATAAAAGCGCGCCGCACCCGTAACGAAGGGCGGGTTAGGGCGCTTAAAGCGCTACGCCAGGAGCGCGCTGCCCGAGTAGAAGTATTGGGCAAGGTCGATTTTAATATCGAGCAAGCGGCTCGCTCTGGCAAGTTGGTGTTTGAGGCCAAACAGCTTAGCCATGCCTTTGGCGGAGTGCCTATTCTGCAAAATCTTGATTTGCTAGTTATGCGCGGTGATCGTATTGCCTTAGTTGGCCCAAATGGCGTGGGTAAATCAACGCTGATCAAGCTGCTACTGGGCGATTATCAACAAGATAGTGGCGAGATTAAACGCGGTACCAATATAGAAGTAGCCTATTTTGATCAGCATCGTATAGCGCTAGACCTTAATGCCACGGTGCAAGATAACGTGGCCGATGGTAAACAAGAAATTACCCAAAATGGTCAGAGCCGCCATGTGCTGAGCTATTTACAAGACTTTTTATTCCCACCTATGCGTGCCAGAACACCGGTTCGTGCATTATCCGGTGGTGAGAAAAACCGGTTATTGTTGGCTAAGTTATTCGCAAAGCCCAGTAACCTGTTAATTCTCGACGAACCGACCAATGACTTAGATGTAGAAACCCTGGAACTTTTAGAAGATATCTTGCAGCAATATCAGGGTACCGTGCTATTGGTTAGCCACGATCGGGAATTTGTGAATAATACGGTCACCAGTTCGCTGCTATTTGCCGGCAATGCCAAAATTGTTGAAATAACCGGTGGATATGACGAAGTTGTAGCTTGGCAGCAACGACAAGCAGTAGCGGGTAGCGGAGCACCAACCAAAACTGGAACAGCTGCACCTCTAACGGCAGAAAAGCCGTTAGAGGCTTCTGTTAACAACGCTAAGAAGTTATCATACAAAGAAAAACGCGAGTTGGAGCTGTTACCGGCTCTGATAGAACAACTAGATGCACAGTTAAAAGCGTTACAGCTACAGGTAAATGATCCTGAGTTTTTTAAAAGCTCGGCTGAACAAACACAGCAAACGTTGAACCTATTACAACAAACCGAGTCGAAGCTGGCGCAGGCGTACACGCGCTGGGAAGAATTAGAAGCTGCAATTTCGTAAATTTTTAGGGGCCATGCATGAAATTATCACCGATCAGCCTAGCAGTATTGCCGTTGCTGACAGTTTTTACGGCAAATGCCGCGGTGTATCAGATCGTTGAATTAGATACTACCAATAAAGTGAGTTCTACCAGTGGAGTAGCTGCTACTGCACAAGGTGATGTCGTGAGCAATGGGAGTAATTTTCTGGATTTTCAGATTGATCTGTCCGCCATTGATTTTGATAGTGAGGCCATTGCTGCACTATTAACCGCTGAGCAATTAGCTGATGCTAAAAATGGTAACCTAAATGTTACCGTGACGGGTATTTTAGTAAATTACCTTGTTAGAAACGTGAGTTTGCGTAATCAGCCTGTAGGCACTTTACGGGTAATTCGTCAAACCCAAAATGGTTTATCAGAACAAGTGGTGTTCCGCGATGTTGCAAACACGAAAGGCAACAACGAATTTGCATACGGTGTTAATGATTTAGGCCAGATTGCTGGTATTGCTACTGCACCGAGTGTAAAAGAAACCTTTACCGAAACGATTGTGCCTGTTGAAGGTGAAACACCTCCCGAGATCCCGGTTATTCCTCAACCTGCAACCGTTTGGGTACCTGAACCTGGTTATATGTTAGGTTATGTAGCAGATGGAGTAACTAGCGTTGTGCTACCGCCAGTCTTCACTGGACTTGGTGGTGGTATGTCTGCCGCTCAAGCCATTAATAATAATGGTCAGATAGCGGGTTTTACCTCTACCGGTGTTAGTGAAGCCTTAACAAAAACGGTTGAAACGGCGTGTAATGGCAATAGCCAACCTGTGCAGTTTTGCTTAAATGCCCTGATGTCGGCACGTGGTTTGAACTTAAATACTATGTTGAACCAGGTAAGATCGTTTGCAACAGTAAGTAGCGTATCCCAAGGTTATAGCGAGCGCGCCGCGTTATGGCAGCTAACAGATGATGGTAGCGCGCTGGTGAGTCGGACTTGGGGATTTTTGGGTGAAAAAGGCACGGGTAATGTTGCCGCTGAGTCAGAAGAGTATACCGCGCCTTTTTACTATAGTAGGGCAAACGCGCTTAACGACAGTGGTATCGCTGTAGGGCACTCACTGTACTCCGATACGGGTCGCAAGATAAGTGTGTACGATAATTTTGGTATTGAAACTAAACTTATATATGCTGCCCCTCATGCAACCATTTTCAACGCTGATGAAGTGACTGGTTTTATTAATTCTGATGAGTGGCTAGCCAGTGTTGCCACTGATATCAATAATAATAACCTGATTACTGGCTATGCACTTAAAAATATCAATAGTATTGTTCGCAATCGAATGTTTACCTACGATATGAACACTAGCACGCTGAAATTTCCTAACGGTTTCTTTAGTAGTTCTAGTGTAGAGCCTAGAGATTTGAATAATAGTGGTCAAGTAGTTGGTCGTGCTGAAGTTATTGTCGGTGGTACTACCACACGGCGCTTTCATGCTTTTGTTTACGATAACGCAGCCGATACGTTCCAAGATTTGAATGATCTTGTTGGTTGCGATGCGCCAACATTAGTTGAAGCAACTGCAATTAATGATAATGGTGAAATTTTGGCCACAGCGTTAATTAATCGGCCACGATTAGGCCCAACGGGTGAGCAGCAACTGGCAGAAGATGGTACTGTTATCATGCAAGAGCAAGCTACAACAGTAAAATTGCGGCCAATAGCTAATGGTCAACCAGAGAACTGTAATGGCGAAGATGCTCAGTATGAACGCCAAAGTGGTGCTGTTTCTGCCTTTTGGTTAATGTTATTAGGCGCATTACCGCTGTTACGGCGCCGTAAAGCATAAGCCAAAATGCTATTTTAATAATGACATAAAAAGCTGCTCCGGCAGCTTTTTTGTTGCATGGAATAAACGTTTTGCTTAAACGACTTCTTAGTTTTAAATTTAAGGTTTTTAATAACTTTTTACTCTAAAAGAATATTGCCATTAAACTGTAACAAACTCATGCCGTTAGCATAAGTCAAGGGCTTTATTTACTTAATTTCGTTTGAACCTTTCCAGCTTCTTAGCTATCTATTAATTGTAACATTGCTGTGCTTACGCTTAGTGATGTTACTTTTTAAACTAAAAAGTTGAGGAAGACTGCCGTATGAAAAGACAAAAACGTGATCGTCTGGAACGTGCTCATGCTCAAGGTTACCGTGCTGGTGTTACCGGCCGTTCAAAAGAAATTTGCCCTTATCAGAATTTAGATGCGCGCTCCGAATGGTTGGGAGGGTGGCGGGCAGCCATGGAAGACCGCAATGTCGGTTTGTTTAATAAAGGAACCTGATAAAGGTGCGCTAACTGGCAAAAGCCCCGTGAATGATACGGGGCTTTATGGTTTTAAAGAAGCTAATTAAAAATTTGAGGTGTCTTGAAACAAGCCAACTTTTAAATCGGTAGCTGCGTAGATTTCGCGACCATCTACGCTAACAATACCATCTGCAATGCCCATAAACAGCTTACGCTTAATTACGCGCTTCATATTAATGGTGTAGGTGACTTTTTTGGCAGTTGGTAATACCTGCCCTGTAAACTTTACCTCACCTACGCCTAAAGCACGACCTTTACCTGGGCCACCGGCCCAACCTAAGAAAAAGCCCACTAACTGCCACATGGCATCTAACCCTAAACAACCCGGCATTACCGGATCGCCTTTAAAGTGACAGGCAAAAAACCAAAGTTCAGGGGTGATGTCTAATTCGGCAATGATTTGGCCTTTACCATATAAACCACCTTCTTCCGAAATATGCAGAATGCGATCCATCATTAACATATTGTCAGAGGGTAACTGGCTGTTACCTGGGCCAAAGAGTTCACCGTTAGCACAGGCGATTAAATCTTCTTTTGTAAAGCTATTCTTAGTCATGTATGTTTAGTCCAATAAAAATGCTGCGTCAGCTTAGCGAACAGCTGTACGCTAAACAAGTCCGATTTGTTATAGTTATCAATATTTTCCACTAAAAATCATATTTAACATTTTGGGTACGGTGTCGGAGTGCGTACCCAGAATGATACGGTGTCAGAGTGCGGCCTAAATTGAGGAACAGAAGATGAGTGAGCAAAAAGCAGCGGCTCTGAGTAATGCTGAAAAGCAGCGGCGCTATCGTGAGCGGCAAAAAGGCTCTGGCAAAAAGGAACTGCGTGGTTATTTAACCCCCGAAGCGCTGCAATGCTATGACGAAATTGCACAAAAAACCCAGTGGAATGACAGTACCTTACTTAGTAATGCCATCCGCTTAATGTATGCTGCGCATAAGTTAGGGCAGGTGGGCATTCTTAATAGCTGGCTTAATGAGCATAAACGTTAAAACACTCGACTGCTCTGCATAGTAAGCGCCCATTAGCTCAGAAGCTCGCATCTTAAGGTTGTTAGGGTATAATAGCGCCTTAATTAGCTTAGCGTTTACTTCAGGAAGGCGTCATGATTTTATTTGTTCGGGATCTCACGGTAATCGACTTTTCTTATCTGCATCAACAACGAGGGATGTTAGGTGAGAGCTTTATTGTCGATGTTGAATTAGAGGGGGAGCTTGACGATGCCGCCATGGTGTTTGACTTTGGCAAGGTCAAAAAAGTGATAAAGCAAGCTATTGATAGACTGGTAGATCATAAGCTGTCCGTAGCCGCTGATTGCCCGCTATTAAGTCGCAGTGTTAACGATGATATGGTGCTAGTACGCTATCAAAGCGCTCGTGGCACTTTACAATTGGCCTGCCCGGCAGAAGCTTTTGCGTTTATTCCTAGCACAGAGATTAATGAGCAAACGCTGGCAGCCTACTTAACACAGCAAATTAAACCTTTGCTACCCGCTAATGTGGAAAAACTCACACTTAATTTGCGCGCAGAAGCCATCAGCGGTTTTTACTACCAGTACAGCCATGGCCTTAAAAAGCATGACGGTAACTGCCAACGAATTGCCCATGGTCATCGCTCTACTATTCAAATTTATGCCGATGGTATGTTGGCACCGCGGTTAAATAAAAGCTGGAGTGAACGTTGGCAGGATATTTATCTTGGCAGTGTGAGTGATCAAGTGGCGGCACAAGATCTGCACTGGCTAACCCCAGTTGAAGGTGATTTGAACTTCCGCTATCAGGCCGCGCAAGGTTGGTTTGAGTTATGTATTCCCGCCGCGCATTGCGAGTTAGTTCCTTGTGATACTACGGTAGAATGCCTGGCAGACTATATTGCTGGGCAATTAAAAGCCGCAGATAATAGCAAACACTATAAGGTTATTGCATATGAAGGTGTGGGTAAAGGCGCTATTGCTGTGCGCCAGTAGTTTTTATGCAACCGCAGCCGAGGTTGTACTAGAAGGTAAGCTAACGCAGGGGAGTTTAATCCGGGCTCAGGCGCCAGCCGGTGCTGAAGTATGGTTTAACGATTCGCCCATTAAAGTTAGCCCAGAAGGTAAATTTGTATTTGGTATTGGCCGCGATGCAGCGCTTACACATACGCTAAAGGTAAAGCATGCTGGGCAAACCAAAATCTTGCCACTTAATTTTAGCGGCCGGGAGTATGATATTCAGCGTATCACTGGCGTTGCACAAAAGTATGTAGAGCCGCCGAAAGAGGTGACCGAGCGGATTGCCCGTGATAATCGACGAGTACGTGAGGTACGGACCACGTTAAGCGATAAAGCGGCCATTTTTGCAGAGCCGCTGCGACCAGCAGCAGGGCGAATTAGCGGCGTCTATGGCAGCCAGCGGGTGTTTAATGGTCAGCCACGTAATCCACACTTTGGTTTGGATATCGCAGCTCCTGTTGGGGCGCCCGTGCTGGCTCCTTGGGAAGGTAAGGTGTTACTGGCTGAAGATTTGTATTTCTCCGGTTTAACGTTAATTATAGATCATGGCTTTGGGGTAACCTCTACCTTTATGCACTTAAACCGTTTTACGGTTGAAGTTGGGGATACCGTAAGCGCAGGGCAGCATATTGCCGATGTCGGGGCCACGGGCAGGGTAACAGGTCCACACTTAGACTGGCGTATTAATTGGCAGCAAGAACGGCTTGATCCACAGTTATTACTACCTGAGTTTACGCCGGTCCAAACGCAGCGGTTTAACCTTGCACCTTAGCTTTTAATAAGGCAACTCAGACGTAGTATTCATTCTCTTGAGACGTAGTTTTCAATTTTCCAGCCAGTTTTTAACACCGGCGTCGTCTGTGACAGCTAACATAGCTACTGAACCCGCGGGGGCTTTAATAGGGAGTTGCAGTGTGAGTAAACGGTCTTTACGAAAGATCACCAACGCTTGCTCTGAGTCGAGAGGAAGCCGGCGCATTAGCAGTGGCAAGCTACTCTCCGTAATTTTATAACCTGCTAATGCTAACAGTTGATCACCACTCATTAACCCTGCTTGATGGCCAGCAGAACCGCGATAAAGCTGCTGTATAAAGACGCCATTAGGCTGATACTTCAAACTGCAGCCTAAACTAGCTACTGCGGGTTGCTCTGTGCTACCACTCAAGTCGTCAAAATGCTGAGGGCTACGCCAAGTTAATTTTAGCCCTATTTTGGCTAAACCAGCTTCAAGTGGCAGGGGGCTCGCACTGTTTATCCATACTGACAACGCTTCTGCCAGCTCAGTTAATTGCCAGGACTCCAGTACAGAGAAAATACTGCTATCCGCAGTGCCCGTTGGTAGATACTGCTGATACAGTTCACGGCAGAGCGCTGCCAGACTATAACCTCGCCGTTGCAATTCTGCGTCTAACAACAAAGCAACTAAGGCGCCTTTAGCGTAATAACTCACCACACTGTTAATGGCATTTTCATCCTGCAGATAAAACTTAGTCCAGGCGGTAAAGCTGCTGTCAGTTAAGCTTTGTACCTGCTCAGACGGGTTACGCGTAACGCGAGAGACAAGTTTTTCTAGTGTCGTTAAATAGCGTTGTTGATTGATCAGACCCGATTTTACCAAGGCTAAATCGTCAAAATAGGAAGTAAAACCCTCGTACATCCACAATTGTCGGCTATATTGTTCTTTATCCAGTTTATAGGGGTGAAAGCACACTGGTTTTAACCGTTTTACCCACCAGGTATGAAAATACTCATGGCTAAATAACCCCAACAGGTTTTGGTAGGCATCCGCTTGCATGGTTATGTTCGGTAAAGAGCTCGGCACAGGCAAGTCGTTGCGATTACACAGTAGCAGCGTACTAAACTCATGCTCCAGGCCGCCATAACCATTTTCGGTTACCCAAAGCAAAAACCAATATTGATTTAAATCTTCCGGTAAGGCACCGAACACATCACGCTGGACCTGGCACAGTTTAGCGACATCGTTTAACAAACGTTGCTCGTCAAATAGATTATTCCCCGTGACCACAACATAGTGCGGTACACCGTCCAGCGAAAATTGTTGCAAGGTAAAGATGCCGGCTACAATGGGGCTGTCAATCAGTTGGGCATAGTTAGCGGCTTGAAAAGTACCAAAGCTGGTTAGCGTTGCGCCAGTTAAGCGCGGTAACGCGGTACTAACTCGCCAACTTTTGGTTACGCGTTGCGTGGGATGTGGTAGTTCAAACTGCTGCGCTAGCTCAGTTAGGCCTGAAACTGCCAAGCATAGACAGGCTGGATTTAGTACAGCAACTTCGTCATCAACATAGGCGGCTCTTACCGATAAATCATTTGCATAAACCTGATACTCGACGGTTACGGTTTGATTACGACAATCCAGCCGCCAGCTTTGTTTATCCAGTTGCTGCAGCGGTAACTCGCCGTTGGCATCATAAGCTCGAATTTGCATAATGTGCCGGGCGAAATTACGGATCATATAACTACCGGGGATCCAACTGGGTAGCTCGAGTCTATGTTCCGCCTCTTGTGGCATAAAGCTTAAGGTTATCGCCAAGGTATGGGTACTTAAATCGGCAATTTGCAGCTGATAATGTACAACTGACATAAAAAATCTCCCCAAAAACTTATCCACAGCACTCTGACACCAACGCCAAAATATGCTTATTTATCCACCGCATTTTGTTAAAACCTGCGCACAAATGTAAAATTACCCACAGCACTCCGACACCGACTCTGACACCGGGGGTGTTACGCTAAGGATTAGGTTGACGTATAATAACGTTTGTTTTAGCTATTTGGGTAGCAAGATGTCAAACGAAGCACTAATTAGTAAGCGTATCGAGTATGCGGTAACCCGTGTTACCAAAACGGTATTCCCGGGGCGAACTAACCATCATAATACGTTATTTGGCGGTGAAGCATTGGCCTGGATGGATGAAGCCGCTTTTATCGCCGCAACGCGTTTTTGCCGTAAGCCGTTAGTTACGGTCTGTTCTGATAGGGTAGATTTTAAAGAGTCTATTCCCGCCGGTACGATACTAGAGTTAGTGGCCAGAGTGGCACATGTTGGCCGCACCAGCATAAAAGTACAGGTGGATATTTTTGTTGAAAATATGTATGACGACAATCAACATAAAGCCATATCTGGCAGCTTTACGTTTGTAGCGCTGGACGAAAACCGTAAACCAACACCAGTATTAGGCGAACATCTTGTATAACTGGCCCGACCTTGTTATTTTTACAAGCAACAATAACAATAACAATAACAGTTAGACAGGTAGCGTTATGAAATCAGCAGAGCAATGGTTTAGTGAATATGCCGAAAGCCATCAACATCCAACGAATAAACTTATTCACTGGTTTGCGGTGCCAACTATTTACGCCACAGTGATTGGCTTACTGTGGCAAATCCCAATGCCAATGGTTGGTCTGGCCGAACAGGGGATTAACTGGGCCTTGTTATTATTAATGCCTACTTTGGTATTTTACTTTTTGCTTTCCTTTAGCTTAGGGTTAGGCATGACTATTTTTTCAGCGGCAGTAGTGACTGTAATGCGAGCACTTGAGCAGCAAGCCGTTATTGAAATCTGGCAGTTGTCGTTACTGGTGTTTGTGGTGATGTGGGTATTCCAATTTATTGGCCACAAAATAGAAGGTAAAAAACCGTCATTTTTTCAAGATTTAGCGTTTTTGTTGATAGGACCTGCCTGGTTACTTGGTTTTATATTAAAGCGTTTACATATCCGCTATTAAACTCGTTACGGCATTGGCAACAATGCCCTTACTCTGTTTAGCACCTTTACCCATATTACTTGCCTTACTTGCGATTAATGTCTGGCTAAATACGGCAGGCGGGTAAGGCTTTCAGCGTGTTGCTCGCTATAATAGTCCCATTAATTTTGCATTAATCGGCAATAAATTTGAACAAACTCTTTGAAGACAGAAATCGCCAGTTCTGGATCTTACATTCGTTAGGCTGGTTAGGTTTTGCCATTGTTAACTATTTAAGCTCATTAATGTTGGATACGCGTGATGCGTTTCTGATTGTCATTAGTTTAGATGCTTATGTTGGCTGGTTGCTCACCATACCGCTACGGTATTTATATCGTAAGGTGTGGTTTTGGGAGCCATGGAAGATGATTCTGGCGGTGCTGGTCGTTGCACTGCTAATTGCCATGCTGTGGACAGTGATCCGAAATTTTAACTATTGGGAAATATATCGCCACGGCTATCGTCCTTCCGATTGGTTACTATACATTCGCGATACACCCGCAGCATTTTATGTCATGCTCAGTTGGAGTGGCTTGTACTTTGGTATCAAGTACTACCAGACGCTGCAGTTAGAAAAGCAAAAATCGTTAACAGCGATGAATAAAGCGCACGAAGCCCAGCTTAAAATGCTACGTTATCAGCTTAACCCACACTTTTTATTTAACACCTTAAATGCGATCTCTACCTTGGTGCTGATTAACGACAACGATACGGCCAACAAAATGGTGAGTCGTCTTAGTGATTTTTTACGTTATTCCCTGTACAAGGATCCGATTAACAAGGTCATGCTGGAACAGGAAATTTATGCTGCCCGTTTATACCTTGAGATAGAAAAAGTTAGGTTCTCAGAGCGGTTGACCATTACTATTGAGTTAGAGCCCGGCACCGAGAAAGCACTGGTTCCAAGCTTAATTTTGCAACCGTTAATCGAGAACGCCATTAAATATGCAGTTGCCAGTCAGGTTAATGGCGGCGAAATTATTATAAAGGCAAAAACTTTTGGCCACGATTTGTTGCTAGAAGTCGCTGATAATGGTCCTGGAATGTCGTTGCTTGATGGCACTGTAAAAACGACTGATAATAGCGATAGCGGTGTTGGATTAGTTAACACGCGGGAACGTTTGGCTGCTTTGTACGACAATGATTTTGCCCTAGTGCTAACCCATAACGAGCCACGGGGTGTAAAGGTAAATATAAGAATCCCCTTACAATTAGAAAAAACGGAATCCGAACATGCTTAATGTCATAGTGGTAGACGATGAACCTTTAGCGCGCAAAGGGATGTTGGTGCGGCTAGCAGCCTTTAATGAATTAAATGTCGTTGCCGAATGTGCTAACGGTCATGATGCAATTAAAGCGATTACGGAACTTGCTCCTGATTTGGTCTTCCTCGATGTAGAAATGCCAGTTATGGATGGCTTCGCCGTGCTAAAACAATTGCAGCAACACCTCACTAAACTGCCTTATATCGTTTTTGTGACTGCTTATGATCAGTATGCTTTTAATGCTTATGAAGTTAATGCTGTGGATTATGTGCTAAAGCCGGTTGAAGCTGAGCGGTTAAAAGCGGCAGTAGATAAGGTATTGACCTACCATGGTGCCTCTGATAATCAGAAGCATAAAGATCAATTAGCTGCAGCAGTAGCGCGCTTAACGGGGGATCAAGCCGATACCATTCTGGAACGTTTAGATAAAGCTGAACCTGTAGTCAGTAGCCGCTTTCCAGAGGCCATTAGCATAAAAGACAGTGGTGAAATTACCCGGGTACCGGTGGCAGAAATTGATTGGGTTGATGCGGCAGGTGACTATATGTGTATTCATACCCGAGACGGGCAGACGCATATTTTACGCCGAACAATGAAGGAATTAGAAGGAGAGTTGGACCCGCGGCTGTTTGTGCGGGTGCATCGCTCAGCAATAGTGAATGTAAACACTATTGCTAAGTTACAAATGCTAAGTAACGGTGAGCATCAATTAGTGCTCACCAATGGTCAGGCTGTAAAAGTCAGCCGTAGCTATAAAGACCGGGTAAAACAGGTTTTTAGCCATTAATGACTGCCGACCTGCTGTTGCCAGCGCACCAAATAAGGATCTATTGCTTTGGTGCGTTCACCCGTTTTAGCCAGTGGGTACAGGATGGCCTCACCATTGACTTCCCCCGCCATCTGCAAATTGGCGCCTTGTAGTAGTTGTTCTACGGCAAAAGCGCCTAATTTCGTTGCCAAAATACGATCGGCACCGACCGGGCTGCCACCGCGCTGAATATGGCCTAAAATACAGGCCCGGCACTCAATACCTATGGCTTTAGTTAAAGCCTCCGCTAAAGCAGTAGTACCGCCGGGATAGCTGTTTTCTGCCACCACAATAATATAACTGGCTTTACCCATAAGTAATTGCGCATGCTGAATGGGCGTGATAACCCGCCGTAAATCTTCGGCAGTTAAGGCCCCAAACTCCGGACAGATAATTTGCTCAGCGCCGCCGGCTATCCCGGCCGACAACGCCAGATAACCGCTATGCCGCCCCATTAATTCAACTAAGAAAATACGTTCGAATGCATCGGCCGTATCCCGAATTTTATCAATAGCATCTAAAGCGGTATCTATTGCTGTGGCATAACCAATTGTATTGTCGGAGCCATCGACATCATTATCGATGGTACCGGGTACACCAATAATTTGGCCTTGATAATGTTTAGCAATTTCTAAGGCACCTCTAAAACTACCGTCACCGCCTATAACAATTAAGGCATCAATATTGAGCTGATGTAAGCTCGCCGCAGCTTGCTTTGGGCCGGCTGGCGTTTGCAGTGCCGGGCAGCGGGCACTTTTTAAAATAGTACCGCCACGTTGAATAATATTTTGCACATGCTGCGGTAACAAGGTTTTATACTCTTGTTCTATCAGGCCGATATAGCCGTGCTTAAAACCGATAACTTCAATATTATAGCTAGCTGCAGTCAGTAACACCGCTCTGATTGCTGCGTTCATGCCAGGGGCATCGCCGCCTGAGGTGAGCACGCCGATGCGTTTAATGGTTGCCATACGCTATTCTCCTTTTTGCTCTAGGCGTGTTGACGTTTACTGAGCCTAGTATAGTGCTAAATCGTTAAATTACTTTGATTTGTCGCAATTTTAACGAAAGGTCGCGACAGCCTTACTGCTTTTAGGCGACAATATAGCTGCTGACGCTCTGTCAGGTTTTTGTTCAGGAAAGCGCGCTGCATGCACCAGATCACCGGTAAAACCATTGTAGGCCTGCTGTTGGCTCTAACAACAGCAGTATTGTGGGGCATTTTGCCTATTGCTTTAAAGATTTTGCTGGAGGTATTTACAGCCAATACCATCACGGCTATCCGTTTTTTGATTGCGGCCATTATGGTAGGAATTTGGTTAGGGCTAAGAGGTAAATTGCCTAATCTACACTTACTAAAACAGCTAAAGATCGTCTGGCTAATGGCGGTAGCCATTGTAGGGTTATTGCTGAACTATATTTTATATTTGTCGGGTTTAAATAATCTCACTGCCGAAACTGCTCAGACGCTAATTCAACTAGCTCCATTTTTAATGATGTTGGGTGGCATTATTATTTTTAAAGAACGTTTGCTGTTTTGGCAGCAAGTTGGTGCAGTGCTGTTGGTCGTGGGTTTATTACTGTTCTTTAATGAGCGCCTGCTAACGCTATTGCTGCAAGCTGGTAGTGAAACCTGGGGCGTATTGCTGGTCATTATTGCCGCTATAACCTGGGCTGCTTATGCATTAGCGCAAAAGCAATTGTTGGTGCATTACAGCTCTAAGCAAATTATGTATTTAATCTACGTAGCGGGTACATTGGCATTTATTCCTGTATCGGATTTTCAGCCTGTTCCAAGCTTAACCGTGTTGCAATGGTCGCTCCTGTTATTCTGTTGCTTAAATACCATAATCGCTTATGGTGCCTTTGCAGAGGCCCTGCATCATTGGGAAGCCTCAAAGGTTAGTGCGGTATTAGCGATTACGCCGCTGATTACTATTTTAAGCGCCAACCTGGTTGCTTGGCTGTGGCCAGCGTTATTGGTGCCGCAGCAACTTAATGTATGGTCGTGGTTAGGTGCACTCTTGGTGGTAGCGGGGTCGGCGTTAACGGCACTCGCCCCACAATTTGTAGAGTATCGCGCTGCGCGCCGAGTGCGTAAATTACAGCGAGACGTGTTATAAGCATTTGATTGGCTTTTACAGCACTAACAATAGTCATAAAAAAAAGCCCCAACAAAGCGGGGCTTTTTAGCTTACATGATATTTATACGATCATCGTTATTTTACGGTGACTATTTTGCAGGTGTTAGAAGCACCTACCTGTAACATCACATCCCCGTGCGTCATAATAACCAGATCGCCAGTTTTTAACTCTGCTTTTTCACGTATCACGTCAATAGCGCGATCGGCTAGTTCGGCAATGCCTACTTCAGTGCTATCGAAAAATGCTGGGTAAACACCACGATACATGGCCATCTTATTTAGCGTTTTTACATGGCGAGACAAGGCATAAATAGGTTGTGCAGAAGTAATACGTGACATTAATTTAGCGGTATAACCAGACTCGGTTAGGGTTATAATCGCCTTAATACCTTCCAGGTGGTTAGCGGCATACATGGCCGATAACGCAATGGTTTCACTGATTTCAGTAAAGCTCAGATTCATCCGATGTTTAGAGCTTTGAATAGATGGATGCTTTTCTGCACCATTACATACCCGAACCATCGCTTTAACGGTTTCAATCGGATATTTACCTGCGGCTGTTTCCGCTGACAACATAACGCCATCGGTACCATCCAGCACCGCATTCGCTACGTCCATCACTTCTGCCCGCGTTGGCATTGGGCTTTCAATCATGCTTTCCATCATTTGGGTGGCCGTGATCACGATCCGGTTTAATTGGCGTGAGCGGGCGATAATGCGTTTTTGTTGGCCCACTAGCTCGGCATCACCAATTTCTACGCCTAAATCACCACGTGCTACCATTACCGCATCAGAAGCTCTGATAATATCATCTAAGGTTTCATCATCGGCTACCGCTTCAGCGCGTTCAACTTTGGCCATAATACGGGCTTCTGAGCCTGCGGCTAATGCAAGTTCACGAGCAAGCCGTAAGTCATCGCCGCAGCGCGGGAAAGACACGGCTAAATAATCTACATCAATTTCTGCCGCAGTAATAATGTCGCGTTTATCTTTATCGGTAAGTGCCGGAGCAGTTAAGCCACCGCCTTGGCGGTTAATTCCTTTATTATTACTTAATTTACCGCCAACAGTCACGGTAGTGGTAACACGGTCGCCATTTACGGCATCAACCTGTAGCTGAATACGACCATCATCAAGTAACAGTAAATCGCCGGGCTCAACATCTTGCGGTAACTCTTTATAGTCGATGCCGACCTGAGTTTCATCGCCAGCGCCTTTAGGTAAGGCCGCATCCAGCACAAAGCTCTGGCCTTCTTCTAAAAGTACTGCGCCATCTTTAAAGGTAGATACACGGATTTTCGGGCCTTGTAAGTCACCCAAAATTGCGACATGGCGGCCTAATTTCTCGGCCGCAGCTCTCACCATTTGCGCGCGCTCTTTGTGATCTTCAGCTGCGCCGTGAGAAAAGTTCAGACGAAAAACACTGGCACCAGCCTGGATCAGTTTTTCTATTATTGCTTGGGTATTGGTAGCGGGGCCGAGGGTGGCGACGATTTTAGTTCTTCTAGGCATCGAAAACTCCTGCTGTTGAGCGCAATTAGATAGCGTTTTGCTAGTCTAATGTAATTTTATTACAGAATATAGCGCAAATCTGAATTAAACTTACAGAATGCGCTAAGCGATACTGTGTTAGTTAGCCAGATCTTTTTTATCAAAGCGCGAGCCACGTAGGCTATCTTTGACTTTTTTCAGGTTTTCCCTGAATTTACTGCCTCGTCGTAAAGTAAACCCCGTTGCCAGAATGTCGATTAGTACCAACTGCGCCACACGGGATGCCATTGGCATATACATATCGGTGTCTTCCGGCACATCCAGTGATAATACCAGGGTACATTCGCGGGCTAATGGGCTATCGTAGGCGGTAATACCAATCACTGTCGCATCATTTTCGCGGGCAATTGCCGCGATATCGCAGAGGTTTTTTGTACGGCCGGTGTGGCTGATACAAACTACGACATCGCCATCACTACTATTAATGGCTGACATACGTTGCATTACGATATCGTCAAAGCAGACAACCGGCACGTTAAATCTGAAGAATTTATTTTGCGCATCGTGGGCAACAGAAGCTGACGCGCCTAAACCAAAGAACGAAATCTTTTTGGCCTGGGTCAGTACATCTACCGCGCGGTTGATAGCATTGATGTCTACTCGCTGCCTAGCGGTATCCAATGCTGCCATAGTTGATTCAAATATCTTAGCAGTGTAGGCTTCTGGGCCATCTTCTTCCTCAACATGGCGATTAACGTAAGGCGTACCGTTCGCCAGGCTTTGCGCTAAATGTAATTTGAAATCCGGAAAACCTTTAGTGTCTAAACGACGACAAAAGCGGTTAACGGTGGGTTCACTGACATCAGCCATCTTGGCTAAGGCAGCGATACTGCTGTGTATCGTCATTTGCGGGTTAGCTAAAATAACGTCTGCAACCTTGCGTTCAGATTTGCTGAAGTTATTGACACTACTAACAATTTTTTCCAGTACATTCATTCGCGGATACCTGCGCTTGTCTGTCCCCGTACTTGCGAGGCCATCTTGCTATGTTATTTTTGGCGGTTTTACTGTTTGTTCTATTGTGCTATTTCAATACGCAAAACAAAACAGTACTAAATTTACCACAAATCCAGAGGATTGCGATCAAGGCTGCACTATAATATAGAGATAGTCAAAATTTAAACCGTTTTGTAATTAAATTACACCTTTAATTACGTTATAGGCCGTTTACAACCCTCATTTAGTCCGTTAGTATGGGTTAAGTGTTGTAAAATTACATCTTATTCAAGGCTGAGTTATGACAACAACAACGCAAAACCAGGCATGTGACCTTATTCTGTTCGGTACCAAAGGTGATTTAGCGCGCAGAAAGCTACTGCCTGCACTATATCAGTTAGAAAAAGCTGGCTTACTGGCTAGCGAATCACGCATTATCGGAGTAGCTCGCGATGAAATGGATAATGCTGCTTACATTGAGTTGGTGAAAACCAATCTTATTCGTTTCCTTAAAAAAGAAGCGCTGGATGAACAAGTTTGGGATACCTTAGCGGCTAAGCTACATTATGTTGCTATTGATTTAACCCAAACCTCAGACTACCAGAAGCTCTGTGCCGTGGTCGATATTGAACAACGGATCCCCGTAAGTTACTTTGCAACACCGCCTTCGTTATTTGGCGATTTATGCCGTGGTTTAGCTGAAGCGGGCCTCGCTGCTGAGCCATCACGGGTGGTGCTGGAAAAACCGATTGGCCATAATCTTGCGTCTTCGCGTGTCATTAATGACAAAGTGGCTGAGTACTTTAAAGAGTGTCAGATCTATCGTATCGACCACTATTTAGGTAAAGAGACAGTACTTAACTTGTTGGCACTACGTTTTGCAAATGCCATTTTCGCCTCGAACTGGGATCATAACGCGATTGATCACGTGCAAATTACCGTGGCAGAAGAAGTTGGCGTAGAGGGCCGCTGGAGTTACTACGATGATGCTGGTCAAATGCGTGATATGGTGCAAAACCACTTATTACAAGTTTTATCGTTAATCGCCATGGAACCCCCGGCGCGGCTGGATGCTGACAGTATCCGGGATGAGAAGCTCAAGGTGCTAAAAGCACTGCGCCGTATCGACCAGACGAATGTGCAGGAAAAAACCGTCCGAGGCCAGTATGCAGCCGGTTTTGCGACTGGTCAGGCTGTGCCAGGGTATTTGGAAGAAGAGGGCGCTCGCCCGAACAGTAAAACCGAAACCTTTGTAGCTATTAAAGTCGATATCGATAACTGGCGCTGGGCGGGCGTACCTTTCTATTTAAGAACGGGTAAACGGATGCCGAAAAAACACAGTGAAGTGGTTATTTGCTTTAAACCGCAACCGCACAATATTTTTCATGAAACCTATCGTGAACTGCCCGCCAATAAACTGATCATTCGCTTGCAACCGGATGAAGGGGTAGAAATTCAGGTCATGAATAAAATTCCCGGCCTTGGCGAAACGATGCGCTTACAACAAAGTAAGCTAGATTTAAGTTTCGATGAAACCTTTAAAGCTCAGCGTATTGCCGATGCCTACGAACGCCTGTTGTTAGAAGCGATGCTTGGCAATCAGTATTTGTTTGTGCGTCGTGACGAAGTTGAGCAAGCCTGGCAATGGGTAGATGGCATTATTAACGCATGGCGTAACAGTAATGAGCCACCAAAATCTTACCAGGCAGGGAGTTGGGGCCCGGTATCGGCTATTTCGATGATGGCTCGTGACGATAGAAATTGGGACGAATAAACATGCATTTACATCAATTTAGTGACAGCACGGCGTTAAATAGCGATTTTGCAGCCAAACTGGTTACTATTCTTACTGAGGCTATTGCTGAGCGCGGTGCCGCGTTTTTAGTGGTTTCCGGTGGTCGTACACCACAAGCATTATTTCAAGCATTAGCGGCAACCCCACTTAGCTGGGAAAATGTAACCATCTTATTGGCAGACGACCGCTATTTACCTATTGACTCAGAGCAAAGCAATGAGCGACTGGTAAAAGCCACCTTGCTGCAAAACTATGCCGCTAAGGCTAAATTTATTAGTTTATACGCCGAGGCCGACAACGCCTTTGCTGCCGTTCCAGAAATATTGCCGCGCGTTGCCAGCTTACCTACCTTTGATGCAGTTATTTTAGGTATGGGTGAAGATGGCCATACCGCCTCGTTGTTTCCGTGTAGTGCCCAACTTGCGGCAGGCTTGCACGATAATGCACCAGCGGTACTTGCGGCAGAGCCAACGTCGGCACCGTTTCAACGGATCAGTTTAAGCAAAGCACGTTTACTCAATAGCAGACATATCTTTTTACACTTGGTAGGTGAGAACAAGTTCCCGGTTTTACAACAGGCCCTTGCTGACACCGACCCCATGCAAATGCCGATTAGGGCTTTCTTGCATCATCCGTCGCTTTCAGTCGACGTGATGTATTCACCGAAATAGAGGTTAGTTATGAATCCAGTGGTTCAGCAGGTTACCGATCGTATTATTGCTCGCAGCAACAAAAGCCGGGCTATTTATTTGGCACGGCTTGAGCAAGCACGGCAAAAAGGGCCACATCGTGGCGTGTTAAGCTGTGGCAACTTAGCTCATGGTTTTGCAGCGTGTAATGCGGCCGAAAAAGCAGATTTACGCAGTTTAACTAAAGCCAACATTGGTATTGTGTCGTCCTACAACGATATGTTGTCGGCTCACCAGCCATACCAGACTTATCCAGACCTTATTAAGCAGGCGGTTGCAGAAATTGGCAGTGTAGCCCAGTTTGCCGGTGGTGTACCCGCCATGTGTGATGGCGTGACGCAGGGCCAGCCGGGTATGGAGCTAAGCCTGTTAAGTCGCGACATTATTGCGATGTCAGCAGCGGTTGGCTTATCACATAATATGTTCGACGGCGGCTTAATGCTGGGTATTTGCGATAAGATCGTACCGGGCTTGCTGATGGCTGCACTGAGTTTTGGTCACTTACCCTTTGTCTTTGTACCTGCCGGCCCTATGCCATCGGGGATCCCGAACAAAGAAAAAGCGCGTGTGCGTCAACTCTTTGCTGAGGGTAAAGTGGGTAAGGAAGAACTACTGGAAGCAGAAGCGAAATCTTATCATTCTGCAGGCACCTGCACATTTTATGGTACTGCCAACTCAAACCAGCTTGTAGTTGAGATGATGGGCCTACACTTGCCGGGCTCGTCTTTTGTTAACCCGAATACACCGCTGCGTGATGAACTGACTAAAGCAGCTGCGCGCCAAGTTACGCGGTTAACCGAATTAGGTGCAGACTATTTGCCTATCGGCAAGCTGGTTGATGCCAAAGCTATTGTTAATGGTATTGTTGGATTACTCGCCACTGGCGGTTCCACTAACCACACTATGCATTTAATTGCAGTGGCCCGTGCAGCAGGTTTTATTGTTAACTGGGATGATTTTGCCGAGCTGTCAGATGCCACCCCACTTATTACTAAAATCTATCCAAATGGCCAGGCCGATATTAACCATTTCCAACAGGCCGGTGGTATGGCCTATCTGATCCGGACCTTATTAGATCATGGCTTACTGCATGAAGATGTGCAGACCATTGCTGGCCCTGGGCTACGTCGTTACACGCAAACACCTGAGCTACAAGACGGTAAGTTGGTATGGGTAGAAGGCCCAACTGAATCTGCAGATCTTGATGTCTTAACCTCGGTTAAGACGCCATTTAAAGCTCATGGTGGTTTACAACTGATGGCAGGTAATATCGGTCGGGCAGTGATGAAAACCTCCTCTTTACGTAGTGGCACCGAAGTGGTTAAAGCACCAGCAGTAGTATTTCATAGCCAACACGAGTTAGATGCCGCCTTCAAAGCTGGTCAGTTAGATAAAGATTGTATTGTGGTGGTGCGTTTTCAGGGACCAAAAGCCTGTGGTATGCCAGAGCTGCATAAATTAACGCCACCACTGGGCGTGTTGCAAGATAAAGGCTTTAAAGTTGCCTTAGTTACAGACGGCCGTATGTCGGGCGCCTCAGGTAAAGTGCCTGCGGCAATCCATTTAACACCTGAAGCGGTAGATGGCGGCAATATCGCCAAAATTCAAAGCGGCGATATGTTGCTGGTAGATGGTGAAACGGGCCGGTTAGAAGTATTAGTCGATGCGGCAGAGTTTGCTGCAAGGCCTCTGGCCACCGCCGATCTTAGCGGTAACTTCTATGGCATGGGCCGGGAAATGTTTGGTGCTTTGCGTCAGCAATTAACGGGCGCCGAGCAGGGCGCTTGTAGCTTGTTTATTACCGAGGAGCATTTGCATGGCTGAGTTGCGTAAATTTGCCATCGTTGCCGATATTGGTGGTACTAATGCGCGTTTTAGCCGGGTAGCGCTAGATACCTTAGCATTAGATCAAGTTGCGGTTTATCCCTGTGCTAACTTTGCCAGCTTAGCGGATGCGCTCAGTCATTATCAGCACGAGCAACACCTGACTGAGATTAAAGATGTGGCTATTGCTATAGCTTGCCCGGTAAATGGCGATGAAGTTAGGATGACCAACTTTCATTGGCAGTTTTCCATTAAGAGGATGCAACAACAGCTTAAGCTAAACACCTTACTGGTAATGAACGACTTTACTGCGGTAGCCATGTGTTTACCGGCTTTGGCCGATGACCAAAAAATTCAAATCGGTGGGCAAGCCGCTGTTGTGGGTAAACCCATGGCAGTATTGGGTGCAGGTACTGGCCTTGGCGTGGCGCATTTAATTCCGGTAGCGGACAAATATATCCCACTACCAGGTGAAGGTGGTCATGTCGACTGGGCTGCACAGAATGAACAAGAATGGTTTATACAGCAGTATTTAGCTGCGCAGTATGGCCATGTTTCGCCAGAGCGTTTGTTATCTGGCCCCGGTTTAGAAGCGATCTATCAGGCGTTGGCGGCCTATCAGCAACTGGATACACCAGCACTTAGCGCCGGTGAAATAGGGCAACAGGCGCTAAGTGGTCGTTCAGCATTAGCGATAGCGACTGTGCAACAGTTTTATGCCAGCTTAGGCAGTATTGCCGGCGATTTGGCTCTGACGTTAAGTACCTTTGGCGGTGTTTTTGTGGCTGGCGGTATAGTACCGAAACTTTTACCGTTGCTCAGTGCCAGTGCGTTTCGTGAACGCTTTGACGCTAAAGGTCGTTTTACCGATTTTAATCGGCAAATTCCTATTTTTATTGTGACTGCAGAGCAACCTGGTTTACTGGGTGCAGCCGTTTATCTTAAACAAATATTGGCGGGTTAAGTTATGGCATTTACTAATTGGCAATTACAACCGTCAGCGTTGTTCGCAATGGGCCCGGTAGTTCCGGTTATCGTGATCAAAGATTTAGAAGATGCTGTACCTTTGGCGCGCGCACTAATAGCGGGTGGCATTAAGGTGTTAGAAGTGACACTGCGCACACCTGCTGCGCTGGAGGCGATAAAGCTGATCGCTGAACAGGTACCCGAAGCGGTAGTGGGTGCTGGTACAGTAACCAATGCTGAGCAACTTAATGCGGTAATTGCAGCCGGGGCTAAATTCGCAATAAGCCCGGGGATGACCCGTGAATTGCTGCAGGCAGGTAAAGACGCTAGTATTCCGTTAATTCCTGGGATTGCCAGTATTTCTGAGCTGATGGAAGGGATGGGTTTGGGTTATAGCCACTTTAAGTTTTTCCCGGCTGAAGCCGCGGGTGGGGTAAAAACCTTAAAATCAATTTATGGCCCCTTTGCAGATATTCGTTTTTGCCCAACGGGCGGTATTAACGAGCAAAACTACCGTGAGTATTTATCCTTACCCAATGTAAGCTGTGTCGGTGGTTCCTGGATTGTGCCAGATAACGCCATTACTGCTAAAGATTGGCATAAGGTCACCGAGCTTACCGCCAAAGCTGTCGCAGCAGCAATATAGTTAGCTGCAAATAAATAGCAGCAAGCACTGATATATTGAGGAGCCGGCGTAACGCCGGTTCTTTTATAAACAATGATAAGCGACGTCTTCACTTTGAGTTTTTTTTGCAAAGCGCGTATAGTAGCGCTCCTTTTTAAGCTGTTTTAACCCAGTAACGGACCAATTTGTGATCTCAACCAACAACATTACCATGCAGTTCGGCGCTAAGCCGTTGTTTGAAAATATCTCTGTTAAATTTGGCGATGGTAATCGCTATGGTTTAATCGGGGCTAACGGCTGCGGCAAGTCGACCTTTATGAAAATCTTAAGCCGGGAGCTAGAGCCTAGCGCGGGTAATGTGTTTGTTGAGCCTAACCATCGGGTGGCCAAATTACATCAGGATCAGTTTGCGTTTGAGCAATATTCGGTAATTGACACCGTAATTATGGGGCATGCAGAGCTCTGGTCTGTTAAGTCAGAACGCGATCGTATTTATAGTGCGCCTGAAATGACTGAAGAAGACGGCATGAAAGTCGCCGATTTAGAAGTCGCTTTTGGTGAAATGGATGGTTACTCTGCTGAATCGCGCGCCAGTGAGTTGTTATTAGGCGTTGGTATTCCTATTGAGCTACATTACGGTTTGATGTCAGCGGTAGCCCCGGGCTTTAAGCTGCGGGTATTACTAGCACAGGTGCTGTTTGCTGATCCAGAAATAATGTTGCTGGATGAACCAACCAACAACTTAGATATTAATACCATTCGTTGGTTAGAAAATGTGCTAGCCGAGCGCAATTCAACCATGGTGATCATTTCGCACGACAGACACTTTTTAAACAGCGTCTGTACCCATATGGCCGATTTAGACTTCGGCGAATTGCGGGTGTACCCTGGTAACTATGATGAATACATGACCGCTGCCACACAGGCGCGGGAACGGCTGTTATCTGATAATGCAAAGAAAAAAGCGCAAATTGCCGAGTTGCAAACCTTCGTGAGCCGCTTCTCTGCTAATGCTTCTAAAGCGCGTCAGGCGACCAGCCGGGCCAAGCAGATTGAAAAAATTCAGTTAGAAGAAGTAAAAGCCTCCAGCCGGGTTAACCCCTTTATTCGTTTTGAACAGCAAAAACAACTGTACCGCTTAGCACTGGAAGTGGAAGGGTTGAATAAAAGCTTTGGCGACTTGCACCTGTTAAAAAACCTGAAGGTGACCATTGAAGTTGGCGAGAAAGTGGCCATTCTGGGTGCTAACGGTATTGGTAAGTCAACACTGTTAAAATGCTTAGTTGGCGATCTTACCCCAGAAAGTGGTACGGTAAAGTGGTCTGAAAATGTCAATATTGGCTATTATGCCCAAGATCACGCGCACGATTTTACGGAAGATCTCACTCTGTTTGATTGGATGAGTCAGTGGAAACAACCGTCAGACGATGAACAAGCGATCCGCAGTATTTTGGGGCGGTTATTGTTTTCACAAGACGATATTAAAAAATCCGTCAAGGTGTTATCGGGTGGTGAGCAAGGCCGTATGTTATTCGGTAAGCTGATGTTACAAAAGCCTAATATTCTGGTGATGGATGAGCCAACCAACCACTTGGATATGGAGTCGATTGAATCCTTAAACTTAGCCTTAGAACATTACAAAGGGACTTTACTCTTTGTCAGCCATGACCGCGAGTTCGTTTCATCTTTAGCAAGCCGTATTATCGAAATCACCGATCAGGATGTACGTAACTTCGTTGGAAGTTACGAAGAGTATCTGGCTCAACAATTGGCTGCCCAGCAAGCTCAGCGCTAACCTCCTGAGTAAATAAGTGGCTACTGTCTGGAAATCTCTAAGCAGTAGCCATTGATTTTTACCTTATTGTCCCCACCTTAATTGTATATGAGCAGCTTGAAGATGCAGATTGCTGTAACTTCAAGTTCAACGGTATGCTATTGTTATAGTGATGCCTTAAAACACAGGGGAGTTTTATGAAGATTAATATCGGTATTGATGAAGAACAGCGCAAAGCTATTGCCCACGGTTTATCTGTGTTATTGGCGGACACCTATACGTTATATTTAAAAACGCATAATTATCATTGGAACGTAACAGGGCCGATGTTTCAAACGTTACATACCTTGTTCGAAACACAGTATACCGAATTAGCGATTGCGGTAGATGATATCGCTGAGCGTATTCGTGCTTTAGGGGAATTTGCGCCAGGTTCTTACAAAGAGTACGCCAAATTGACCAGCTTAAAAGAGGCTGATGGTATTCCTTCTGCTGAAGAAATGATTAAAGATTTGGTTAAAGGCCAGGAAGCTATTGCCAAAACTGCACGTTCAATTGTGCCAGTAGCCGAAGGGGCTTCTGATGAGGTGTCATTAGATCTGTTAACTCAGCGTATGACCGTGCATGAAAAAACGGCGTGGATGCTGCGCAGTTTAGTTGCTTAGTTTATTTACTTAATAGACAATTCAAAACAGTTTTAACAAAATTGACGGGGAGCTTTTAGCTCCTCGTTTCGTTTTGGCCTACCCATACCACTTTGGTCTAAACCACGCAGTTTGTCGTAGTAATCTGTTATTTCATCTGGCACTCTAGCCATCCAGATGCGTTGTCATCTGGCTGCCCTGCCTACGGGCACTTACCTCCTACATAGTATTAATATAATTAACAGGTAAAATAATGCGTACCCTAACATATCTATGCGCCAGTGCTGCGCTGATGTTGCTTAGCCCTCAAGCATTAGCCGCATCCGCCGGACAATTAGAACTCACCAACATCACAATCACATCTTCGCCCTTGGCATATCGAGGCTGTGTCGACATTGCGTTGACGGTGGAGAATGTCTGCCAGAGTTGCTGCTGAGTATTGAGCGAGGCAGATAACGCCGCTTTTTCCTGCAGCCAGGCTTGCTCTTTTTGCTGCAAACTGTTCACCTGAGCCAACGCCGCAGCGCACTGCTCTTTGAAGGGACCGAACTCCTTGTGTAGCCCTGCCAGCTCCATGTCTTTGCGGTAAAGTTGCTGCTCGGTCTGTTGATGATTGTGCTGCAAAGCAACCAGCTGTTGCTCAACTGTTTTGACAGAATGCCGGGCTTGGTGAAGCTCTGCGGATAACTGCAGCGTCTGCTCTTTCAAGTCGGTACATTCTTGCTGTTTCATACTGATCGTTTGTTGACTAACCCTCAACTCAGCCTGCAATTGCTGGATCTGATGTTCATGTCGTTGGATTTCCTGATCACGCTGTGTTTTAACGGACTCCCGAAAATGTTCCAAAGCGTCTCTGGCATGGCGGTGCTTCTCTTCCAAAGAGCTGATCTGCTGCTGCCGTTCGTGCAGTTGCACCTGCATCGCGCTGACTTTTTCCTCGTATTGTGCCTGGCGTACTGCCTGAGCCTGCAATTGTTGCTGCAGCTCAGTGTTAAGTTGCGTCTGGTTTGCCAGCTCAGTTTGCCATGCACTGTGCTGTTGCTGAAATTGCTCAATCTCCCGGCGCAAGTCCTGCCGCTCAGACTCCCATTGCTGACGGGCCGTATCATGGGCGGCCTGATGTGCCTCCACGGTAGCCGCTGCTTCGTGTTGCAGCCGCTCAGCCAGTTGAGCGATCAGTTGACTCAATTCGTCAGATAAGGCTGGCAGGCGCTGGGCGCTTAACGGTTCATCTTGGGCCAGCTCCTGGAGGTAACGGCTGATGGTGGTTTTTGAACCGGTATTCCCCAGTGCCTGACGGACACTGTCGATGGTGACAGCTTTCCCCTGGGCGCGTAATGCATCCTGTGCGCTTTTTACCTGCGCTTTTGTGATCCCGCTTCTGGCCATACCAACGCCTAATTTCATACCATGTTACGTATTATGTAATTACATATTAAACGAGTGTTTTATTTTGTCAAATTTAACCAAAATAGTAGATGACATAATGGTGAATTATGGCATCTATCTTGAAAAGAAGCGGTTGAGTCCCGTAAAGTCCAGTATGAAATCGCCTGCAATAAAGCTCCCTTTCAATGGGAAACCCTAGACCATAGCCTTGCGTGAACAATAGTTAATCAGTATGATTAATCATAAATCATACTGAATCAGGAGTAGCCCGATGGCTCAAGCCGGAACCAAAGTGCTAACTGCACACATCCCTCTGCCGCTGGCAGAAAAAATCGATCAGGTTGCGGGCCGGTTGGAGCGCTCCCGCGGGTGGATCATGAAACAAGCCTTATCGGCCTGGCTGGAGCAGGAAGAACAGCGCGAGCGGCTGACGCGTGAAGCACTGGCTGACGTGGACGCAGGCCAGGTGATTGATCATCAGGCGGTATTGGCCTGGGCTGAGAGCCTTGCCACCGATCAACCGTTACCGGTACCCCGCTGATGGAACTGAAGTGGACCTCTTCGCGAACGTCTTTATTACAGATGCGATAATTGAGTAGTTCCAGAATCGTCCTCTGGTTGATAAGCCGAATGGGCCGAGATGGGACTTTTAGAGCGTCATTACGTCCACCAAAATAACGATTGATCAAATACTGTAGGTCAGTCAGTCATCACCTTGGGGTGCTCAATGTTGAAAAACTGACGCTTCGCTTTGAAGTAGCCCAGTTCCAGCGCCAGATAGACGCCACCAGAAAATGTTTTAGTCGCTATAACACTCAGTTCAGTAGTGCTGAAATCAAAGTACAGCTCTTGCTCGTCATCCGTGAACTGCGGTAGTTCGAACAGATCGTCAATTTCTTGTTGAGAAAGTATTGCGAGGCGGTGAGAAGATTTGGTCTCATCAGGCAAATTTATTGGCATGTACTACCTACTCGAGTCAAAACTGAATATTTTTCAACCACTTTAACGCTTTAATTTTCCAAGATAAAGTAGCATCCCTACAGGTATTTGTAAGAGGGAATCAATGCTGCAATGACAACCATCCGTAGTTCAGCCAATTCAAGCTAATTACCAGTTCGTAACTGTTATCTTGTGTAGTACTTCGCAAAGTATCTGGCTGAAGTGAGTGTAGGCTTTGATGAATGATCGTTTCGCCGCTGAATTTTTTAGTCACTGCAACCGCAGTGCATTGACCAATAAATTAAACAATGGCGAGGAGTTTCTGCTTGGGTAATACAGGTAATAGCCATCGTAAGTGATGGCCCAATCGTCCAATACGCTGACGAGTTGCCCATTCAGAATTTGCTCCTCGGCCATAGTGGAAGGCAGCCAGGCCAGCCCCAAACTATGTATAGCGCCTTTCACTAATAAATGAGCATGACTGACGACCATGGCGGATTGAGGGCGGTAGTTGACAGGATTTAATTGGCTTTTATCCGGATCCTGAAACTCCCAGGTCATAATGTTTTCATGCCGGGGTAAACGTAGCGTCAGGCAACGGTGACTGTTTAAATCTGCTGGTGAAGCAGGAGTTCCATGCTGCTGTAGATAATCAGGTGAAGCCACCAGTATCATTTTCAGATTAGGCGTTACTTTCACCGCTATCATATCTTTGTCGACGTCTCCGCCGAGGCGAATGCCAATATCGAAGCGGTCTTTGACGATATCAACCATGGCATAGTCTGTGGTGATTTCCAGCACCACTTCAGGGTGATCTGCGGCAAACTTAGCTAACTTATCCCACAACAGCGAATTCACCACATGCTCGCTGCTATTGATCCGAAGCACCCCACGGGGCGAGTCACGAAATTCATTTAACTTGCCAATCTTCTGCTCAATACCGCTGATCAAAGGTTCGATATCTTTGAGTAACCTTTCCCCAGCCTGAGTTGGTGATACACTGCGCGTGGTGCGATGCAGCAATTTAATGCCTACCCTGTTTTCTAATTGCCGGATTGTGTGACTCAACGCGGATTGGGAAAAGCCCATTTGTCCGGCTGCTTTAGTAAAGCTACCCGTTTGTGCCACCACCACAAAAGCACGTAAGTCGTTCAGATTTTCAGGCAATGGAAGCTCCTTTGGATGGTCAGGCTGATGCCTGCTGAACCCTGATTTAATCAAAAAAATAAGGCAGTACTGCCATATATAGCTAGTAAATTGCGTTGATTAAGAAGATTTACTCATAAATCTAATCAGTTTTTAGTGACTAATCAAAAGTTTTTTTTGCAGCTATAGTCTAATGATTGGTTTGCCAGTCAGGCATTCGATTTGTGTAAGAGAGTGGTGTTAACTATGACAAAGATGAAGAGAAGCTTTTTATCTGCTTTTTTTATTGCTGCAAACTTAAGTGTATCTGTAGCTGCAACAGCTACAGAAGATAGCTCAACTCAGTCTTTTGGCTTGGTTTATCAGGGAGCTTTGACTCAAAACCTTCCAGGGCAGGTGAATATTCATGCAGTAACTTATCAGCTGAATGGTCTTGATATCGCTGCCAATATCTATACGCCTGCTGGCTATGATCCACTCAATCAGGACCCCACGAAAAAATACCCTACCATTGTCATTGCTCACCCTAACGGTGGCGTGAAAGAACAAGTGGCAGGTTTGTATGCCCAACGTCTTGCCGGATTGGGTTATATCACCATAGCTGCCGATGCGGCCTATCAGGGAGCCAGCGGTGGTACTCCACGTAATGTCGATAAACCACAGTTCCGTATTGAAGATATTCATGGCATGGCGGATTTTATCAGTCAATTTCCCGGTGTTGATTTAACAGAGCTTGGCTTGCTGGGCATTTGTGGTGGTGGTGGTTACTCTTTAAAAGCAGCCCAAACCGACAAGCGGTTTAAATCTGTGGCCACTTTAAGCATGTTTAACTCAGGTTTGGTACGCCGCAACGGCTTTTTAGATTCACAGTTATCCACTATACAGCAGCGTTTAACAGAGGCCTCTCAGGCTCGCGCTCAGGAAGCTGCAGGTGGTGAAGTGCTGTATGTCGGAGATGTAAAGCTCACTGACGAGCAAATCGCTAAATTACCTTTTGATCTTTACCGTGAAGGTTTTGAGTACTACGGTAAAACCCATGCTCATCCAAATTCAACCTTCAGATACACCCAAAGCAGTTTGCTGTATTTAATGAATTTTGACGCAGCCAGCACGATGGAACTGATCAACCAACCTTTGCTGATGATGGCAGGCAGCAAAGCCGACACCCTGAATATGAGTCAGGACGCTTTTGCTAAAGCAGTAAATGCTAAAGACAAAGAGTTGTTTCTGATTGAAGGAGCCACTCATATTCAAACCTATTGGATGCCAGACTATGTCGATCAGGCGGTGAATAAGCTCAGCGAGTTTTATCGGAAAACGCTCTGATGATCAGCACACAAAAAACAGGGTTCAATATGTTGAAGTTAAAAAAATTTATCTTGTTGTCTATGCTAACCAGCTGGTCTGTCAGCGCTGCTGAAAGCACTGAAAAAACAGCCACTGCGTTCATAAAAGAAAATGCAGCAGAGCGCCAAATCATCAGCCGTGCTGATACGTTTACGGTCAATCACGGCCCTGCCACACAATTTAGTGGCAATGTTAACTTTTCACGTTTCCCAGTGATGCCATCAACGGGTGATGTTGCTCCTGCTATTGTGCGTTTTGAAGCCGGAGCACACAGCAACTGGCATAGTCACCCCCATGGTCAGTATTTGATTGTGATAGAAGGCGAAGGCCGCACCCAGCAATGGGGTGAGCCAGTGCAGGTGATCCGAACCGGCGATGTGGTCTGGTGTCCTCCTGATGTAAAGCATTGGCATGGCGCAGCTGAGCACTCGGCTATGGCTCATATTGCGATAAGTCCTGTGCCTGCGGACAACAAGGCAGTGAGCTGGTTAGAGCCAGTGGAGCTGGCAAAAGCTGAGCTTCCATCTGCAAAAACAGCCACAGCCGTTGTGTTAACTGAAAAACAACTGGCTATTTTGCCCATTGCCGCAGTCAATGCGACTGGTGATTTAGCCAGCTTAAAACCTGCGCTACAGCAGGGGTTGGCGGCTGGTTTAACTGTCAATGAAATCAAGGAAGTCTTGTCCCATCAGTATGCTTATGTTGGTTTTCCCCGCAGTTTAAATGGATTAGCCAGCTTCAAAGCTTTGCTGGAAGAGCGGCAAAAAGCTGGTATCACTGACGCTATGGGTGCTGAAGCTACTGTATTGGCCAAAAACACAGATTATTACCAGTCAGGTACAGCAACCATGCAGTTGCTGACTCAACAGTCAGCCAGCAGGCCCTTGTTTGACTTCGCCCCTGTGATGGACCATGCGCTGAAAGCCCATTTATTTGGCTATTTATTTAGCCGTGACAGCTTAAGTTATATCGACCGCGAGCTGGTGACCATTGCGACCCTGGCCGCTATTGGCAATGTGAACAGCCAACTGCAATCGCATTACAAGGTGGCGATAAATATAGGGCTAAACCAGAGCCAGTTGTTGCGGGTGATTGAAGTATTAAAGCAACAAGTCAGCGCAGAGATGGCTGCTAATGCCATATCAGCACTGGAACAACTAGAGCTGCAACAACCGGAGGCGAGCCAATGATGTTTTTGCGCACCACAAAGAATGCAAAGTACAAAAAGTATCTGAATGCGGGTGGTTTGATGGCCGCTTTATTCAGTCTGTCGTTATCCGCAGCTGAACAGAAAACTTCTCCTATCACGCTGGAAGAACAAGGCAACTTTGCCGCAGGCGGCACAGTGGTGAAAAGCGATGGCGTTTTTGATGGTAAAAAGTTGTTTGATGCACAGGGGCAAACCCTGCATGGTGACCATGCTGCTGTGTCTTATCAAATTCCGGTGAAAGCCCGCCAATACCCTATGGTGTTTTTACATGGTGCTGGCCAATCGGCGCTCACCTGGGGCACCACACCTGATGGTCGGGAAGGTTTTCAGACGCGTTATTTACGTCAGGGTTATGGAGTGTATCTGGTGGATCAGCCGCGCCGGGGCCGTGCAGGTCAATCCACAGTGCCAGCAGAGTTAACGGCTGCAACCAATGATCAACTCTGGTTCAATATGTTCCGCTTGGGTCAGTGGCCCAGCTTGTTTAACAAAGTGCAGTTTTCTGAGAAACCGGCTGCACTGGAGCAATTTTTCCGTCAGATGACACCCAATACTGGCCCTTTTGACGAGCAATTGATCGGCGATGCGATGGCAGCCGTGTTTCAGCGTTCAGGGCCGGGCTTGCTGATCACCCATTCTCAGGGCGGCGGACCAGGCTGGTGGACTGCAATAAAAACAGAGCGGGTGCGTGGCATTGTGTCTTATGAACCTGGCAGTGGTTTTGTTTTCCCTGAAGGCGAAGTACCAGAGCCGATGCAAAGTGGAACCGGTGCTTTAGCGGCCACAGCCATTTCAATGCAAGACTTCAAAAAGCTGACCCGTATTCCAATCGTAATTTATTACGGCGACAACATTCCGACTGAACCCAGCGCCAACCCTGGTCAGGACAACTGGCGTGTCCGGTTAAAAATGGCGCAATTGTGGGCAGATAAAATCAATCAGCACGGCGGTAAAGCCAAAGTCGTGCATCTGCCTGCTGTTGGCATTTACGGCAATACCCATTTCCCATTTTCAGACTTAAACAGTGAGCAAGTGGCGTTGCAGCTTGATCAGTGGTTGGCTGAAAACAAACTGGATGGCATGAACTAAGGCTTTAATTAAGGTCTTAATTAAGGATTGAACTGATGAAAAAACTGATATTCGTAAGTTATTTACTGCTGGCAGCTTCAGGGCCACTGATGGCGGAAAGTACTGCACTTTTTGCCACAGGTGAAAAAGCAGCTAATGTGCATCACACTGGCGATGTCTGGCTGAGTGAATTAGCGCAAGCGGATGACACCTTTAACTACAACATCAGCTACGCCATTTTTGCCGCCGGTGCTAAATTAAATTGGCACAGCCATCCCGGTGGGCAGATTTTATTAATCACCGAAGGTGTGGGTTACTATCAGGAAAGAGGCAAGCCGGTGCAACTGGCCAAAAAAGGTGATGTGATCAAATGCCCTGCCGATGCAGAGCATTGGCATGCTTCAACGCCCGACAGCAGCTTTGCTTATATCGCCACCACCATGAACCATCCGAAAGGCCGGACATTGTGGCTGGAACCCGTGACGGACTCTTACTATCTGAGTATTAAAACCTCAGAACTAAACACGGCAGCTAAAGCGCATCAGGAGTGAAACTATGAGCATCCAAACTTCGTTTTATCGCTCCATCAGCTTTGTGATTTTAGCTGCACTGATGCCACTGACTTTTATGTCTGAAGCTTCGGCGACAGCCACAGCACAACTCACCAAAGATGTTGCGCAGATGCCACTTCAGACCGAAGAACAGTCCATTATTCAGCTGTCAAAGCAAAAGTGGCTTTGGATGGCGGATCGCAATATGGACGCCCTTGAAAGCTTATTTCACGAAAAAGCCCAGTTTGTGCATATGGGCGGAACCATGGACAGAGCGCAGGAATTAGCTGTGATTAAAAGCGGCGGTATTCACTATAAAAAGGCCGACATTCATGATGTATCCGTGAACCTGCTGGGCGACACCGCTATCGTGCTGAACAAAATCACGCTGCTGGCTGTCGTCGGTGGCAAAGAAGTCACCAATCCTTTTGTGGTGACAGAAGTGTATCTGAAACACAACAACCAATGGGCTTTGGCTACCTTGTCCTTTACCAGATTGCTTTCTCCTTAGGCACTTAAACCTCTTCACCTGAGAAAAATTTCAGCCACCGCCTGAGCCGAATTGGTCAGGCGGACAGACTACTACTACCTCAACTATACGCTTTATCACCCTATAACCAGAGGAATAGATTGATGATCGATAAAACACAACATGCTACAGAAGAAAGCCTGATGCCAGGCAGGCGTAAGTTTCTTATGGCCGGAGCCGGTATTGCTGCGGCATCTATGTTGCCTCTTGCGGCTGTCTCAGCGCAAAGCCAAAGCAATGCGGTCAGTGGTATGAAACCAGCCACAACTTCTGCCCAACGTTGGCTTGGTAAACTACAAGTCTCAGCTTTGGGCCTTGGTGTACAGAACATGAGCCGCACCTATCAAACCACAGTGCCTTACCGGCCTGAAATGCTCCACGTGATCCGCGCCGCTTTTGAGCAGGGAGTGACTTTTTTTGATGCAGCCGAAGCTTATGGACCACATGAAGTGGAACGTATTTTGGGCGAAGGTGTAGCGCCATTTCGTGACAAGGTGGTGATTGCCACTAAGTTTGGCTGGAATATCGATCAGGAAACAGGTCAGCGTCGTCCCGGATTAAACAGCAGGCCGGAGCATATTAAAAAGGTGGTTGAAGGCATGCTAAAACGTCTTCGTACCGACCGTATTGATTTGTTGTATCAGCACAGAGTTGACCCGGCAGTTCCTATTGAAGATGTGGCTGGAGCGGTCAAAGAGCTGATGGACCAGGGCAAAGTGTTGCATTGGGGTTTATCGGGAATGGGGCTGAATACCTTGCGACGCGCCCATAAAGAACTGCCGGTTAGCGCAGTGCAAAGTGAATACTCCATGTTATGGCGAGGACCAGAGCAAGCGGTACTTCCCGCCTGTGAAGAGCTGGGCATAGGTTTTGTACCATGGAGTCCACTGGGTGTTCAGTTTTTAACTGGCTGGATTGACGCCAACACCCGCTTTGCCGCTGGTGATTTCAGGGGTACAGAAACCCGATTCTCCGAAGATAACCTGCAACACAACCTGAAACTGGTGGAGCTGATTCAACAATGGGCTGACCGCAAAAATGCGACTCCGGCGCAAATCGCTTTAGCCTGGCTGCTGGCACAAAAATCCTGGATAGTGCCTATACCTGGCACCACTCAACTTGGACATATGCAGCAGAATCAGGGCGCTTTAAGTGTGCAGTTTACAGCGGCTGAGCTTGCGGAATTAACGCAATCTGTCAACGCTATTCAAATCCGTGGTAAGCGTTTGCCAGATATGGTGCAGGCGTTCTCTGATGTTGAAGCACCTCAAAAAGGATAGTGAGTAGTGCTTCTTTAATTCTCTAATTCTTCTCTAAACTTGCCATTCCAAGCACATATCAAAGGAAACTGAGCGTGCTTTCCATGGCAGTTTTGTTTCGGAGCAAGGAATGATATCAGGGTGTGCTCCAAGGTATAAGGGTGCCGCCAGATCCAGAAATGAAGCCGATCTGTTAGAGCTCCTTTATTGATGAATCGATGACATCGTTTTCTCAGATTGGCGGACGCTCCAACATACAAAACCTGTTTATCGCGGATCACTGCATAGCAACCCGCTTTTGTGGGTAAGGACTGCATTTCAGAGCGGGAGTGGACACTGACACTATTCTTTTGGCTGGGGTGAATACGCCTGAACATCTCCTTTGAGAAATGTTGGGGAGCTGGATCTTGAGACTTTTTTCGACCTATTGTGAAACAGCCCCATTTGCTGTTTGGACTAACATCATAATTTTCAGGGGCTAATATAATTTCATCATAGAAGATAATCGTTGACCCCTCGTGTGCTTGTTGCCACCAACCGGGCATCTCAGCGACTCGGCGTCTCACATTCATACTGGGGCTCAATCGTCACTGTCTTCATCACGACCGACCCAGTCAAGATCGAAGAATGCTTGCTCGACGTTAATGCCAAACGCGTGGAGAAAAAATGCTGACTGCTTCAACATGGCCAGCTGCTTCTCGTCCGGCACGCAACGCTTTAGTGTTGATCCCTGGTTTACCAGCCATTCCTGAACTTCAGCAACTGCGATAGGTGTTAAACCGGCGTCAATCAATGTAGATGCCGAGATCTGAGATAAATAACCGACTCTGAGTTCATCTGACGATTTGAGAAGCAAAACGGTTTCTAATTGCTCTCTCAGTTTTCGGCGAAGCGCGTATTTAGGATCGTCCACAATATGTTGAGCGGGCTTAACATAAAGAGAGGCAGAGTTTTTGATATCAGAAATCTCAGACGACAATTTAAGCGATCTACATATTATGAGCTTTCTAAAAAGCAAGTATTCAACAGATAGTAACCACTGATAATAGAGGGTTATCAGGGGTTATGGCGAAAATAGGGCTAAAATGCCGCATTGGGCATACGTAATGGCACCGGTCCTCCACGAAATGTAGCTGACCATCACGGCCAACGGGTTGCGGCAATGTGCCGTACAGGATATACTGCTATCAGGTCTTTTTTTGTACAAAGGTGAATACGATGGCAACAGCTCTTCGGGAACGTATAGAGATGCGGGTCGATGCAGAAACCAAGCAGCTGGCAGAGCGAGCTGCGGCAGCGCTTGGCTGTACGTCGTTGACTGAATTTATGGTTCGCCTTATCCGGGATAATGCGCCTCAGATTTTGCAGTCTCAATCAGCCATTGAACTTACATCAGCCCAGTTTGATCACTTCCAGCAGGTATGTGAAGCGGCGGCGGCCCCCCATCAGCGGCTTAAAGACGCTGCGGCTCTACTGGATAAAGAGGGATTCTGATTGCCTCTCTCTTCAGCTTTTGTTCTGATCGACGCTGCAACGCATGATTTGAAAGGCTTTGACTGCGGTAAACCCAGCCTCAATGACTACCTGAGCCGGTTTGCTGTTCGTAACAGCTCCCTGGGGTTAAGTCGTACCTGGGTTTTGACGGAGCTCGTTGCTCAAGGCAAGGCTCCGGTTGCAGCTTATTTTACGTTAGCAAGCAGTACTGCCACCCGTGAATTATTGCCTTCTCAGCCCAAATCGCTGCCAGCCTATCCGGTGCCTGTTGTACTTCTTGCCAGGCTCGGTGTTTCTCTCACTCAGCAAGGGCGTCAACTGGGGGCTAAAACCCTGGTTCAGGCGCTTCGTACCGCTCTTGAATTGACAGACTCGGGGCTACCAGCGCTTGGTGTGGTACTGGACGTTTTGGATGAAGCAGCGCTGAAGTTTTACCAGCATATGGGCCTATTTACTCCATTGACGGATCAGCCGATGCGTCTTTTTGTGCCTATGAGCACGTTACGTCAGCTTTAACACAAGACACCAGGAGGCTGAAGCGTGAACAAGGTTGACCGCTATTTACACGCCGCCACACGCGAACATACCCGTCGAAGTTATCAGTCAGCGGTCGAGCATTTTGAGGTTCAGTGGGGCGGTGTATTACCGACAACCGCAGCTGAACTCGCCAGATATTTAGCACATTATGCGGATAGTCTGGCCATCAGCACATTAAAGCAACGGATCGCAGCACTATCCAGCTGGCACCAGACCCAGGGATTTGCAGATCCGACCAAAGCCCCCATGATCCGGCAATTGCTCAAAGGCATTCGTGAACTTCATCCCGCCAAAACGAAGCAAGCAAAACCCCTGCAGCTGGCCATACTGGAGCAGGTGATCCGTTATTTAGAGCAGCAGGAAGAAAAGGCTATCGCATCCGGTCAACAACAGCTAATGCTAAGGGTCGCGAGAGACAAGGCACTGATCTTAATGGGGTTCTGGCGCGCTTTTCGAAGTGATGAAATTAGCCGGCTACAGATCGAACACATTGAATTTCATCCTGGTGAAGGACTTACCGCCTATTTGCCAAGGAATAAAACAGACCGCCTCAACAAAGGAACCGCATACAGACTGCCAGAGCTTCACCGGCTTTGTCCTGTAGAGGCGTGCCGCCATTATCTTTTTTTACTGGATCAGCCATCAGGTCCGCTATTTCGGGGGATCACGCGATGGGGGACTGTATCCGCATCAGCGATAAGAGCAGATAGCGTAATTCCGTTGCTCCGGACCACGTTAGAACGAGCAGGAGTACTGGATACTGAATTGTATAGTAGTCATTCTCTACGCCGAGGCTTTGCAAACTGGGCTAGTCAACAAGGCTGGTCGCTCAAGCAATTAATGGAACACGTGGGCTGGAAAGATGTGAAATCAGCGATGCGGTACATTGAAGATCAGGATCGTTTTGCACAGACGGCTATTGATACAGCGTTAGGGCTTAGAAACGAGGTTGGGAGGCGATCAATTACAGCTATAATCGTGTTAGAAAAATAGTTAATTGATTGATTTTAAATTACTTATTAAAGAATTCTGCATTTCCCCCGAAAATGTAAAGTTTGCTGCGTTTGAGACTCAATTTTTCCTAAAATTTGGCGTCTACAAGACAAATATACGATGTTATTTTAGGCTGTTTTCTCTATAACTTTACATTTTCGGGGGATGGGCAAAAATAGCCTATTAAAGTTTCAGGAGTTCTTCGCGCTCATGTTACCGTCGCTGGTAAACTTTTTAATCCCGGCGCTAATTATGAGTTTCTTTATTGAAAAACGTAAGCCTAATGCAGTAGAAGAAGATGTTGAACTAAAGCGTGGTGCCTTGCGTATCGTTACGCTCTTTTTGTTTACCATTGGTACGGCGGTAGCCTGTCACACCTTTTTACATTTACCGCCGGTTCTCGGCATGATGATGGGATTGGGTTATCTGCAGTTTTTTGGTTACTTTTTACGCCAGACTTTACCCGGTTCGTTGGCCCGTAAACGTGCTATAGCAGAACAAGCTGGCGACATTGAACGCTTGCGCCGGCTAGGAAGCGTAGTGCCGTTTGATGTATTTAGCAGGGTGCAGCGGGCAGAATGGGATACTTTGCTGTTTTTTTACGGCGTGGTGATGTGTGTCGGAGGCTTGGGATTTTTGGGTTATTTAGGCTTGATGTCCGATCTGTTGTATACCCAGTGGGGAGCAACCTCTGCCAATGTTGCGCTTGGAGTCATTTCTGCCGTTATTGATAATATTCCGGTAATGTTTGCGGTGTTAAGTATGCAACCTGATATGTCGCATGGACAATGGCTGTTAATTACGCTCACAGCAGGTGTAGGGGGGAGCTTATTATCTATTGGTTCTGCGGCTGGCGTGGCGTTGATGGGACAAGCTCGCGGTATGTATACCTTTGCGGGACATTTAAAATGGGCCCCCGTTATCGCGTTAGGCTATATCGCCGCTATTCTTACCCATCTGTGGTTAAATGCCGATTTGTTTGATATTTACAGCTAGAAAGCATCTGAAAAAGAGTACGAGCTGTTTGCGTACTCTTTTTAGGCATAGTTTTAGAGAATTCTCCGGCTGAAATGAAAAACTGCTAAGATTTTCAGGCAAAATCTTGTAAAATCCTTTCTAGCAGTAACACTTAATGTGACCGCTATGCTAACGTTAAGGTTAGATAACACCGGAGAAGCCAAAATGAATGCGTTACAGTATGCGCAGAATGTTGTAGAGCTCTTTTCTTTACCGGATAGCTACTTCCGGGTTCGGGAGCTGATGGAGTCTGATACTGCCAGTCTCGATGATATCGCTGATGTCATATTGCTAGATCCGGTACTGACGTCAAAGTTATTAAAACTTGCCAACAGCGCGGTATATCGCTTGCCGTATCAGGTTGAAACTGTAAGCAAAGCCTTGTTAGTTCTAGGCAAAACCCAAGTCTATAATTTAATTCTGAGTATCGGTATTAGTTCTGCTTGTAGTCAGCTTAATACTAATGCTATCGATTTGGATCGGTTTTGGGAGCAGAGTATTAATGCAGCACTTATCGCAAAATACCTATCCACCCGACTGAATTTGAAGCATCCCGACCGGGCCTATGTTTCAGGCTTGCTGCATAATATTGGCGAGTTAGTCGTTACGCAGCAAAATGCTGATGTTGCAGCAAGCTGTCAGGAATACAATACGGAGCTTAAACCCTGGCAATTACAACAAAAGTTACTGGGTTTTAGCTACGCCACCTGCGGTGCCGAATTGCTAAACTTATGGCAGTTACCTGATCCCATCGTTGAACCTTTAGCGTTGCAACACAATACGCAGTATGAAGCAAGAACAGCGGAAGAACTGGCCGTACATCTTGCAGTGCGTTTAGCACTGGCTAATCAGCATCCAGAGCTTTATAGTGTTAAAGCAATGGTAGATCCTTATTTGTTAGAGCTATTAAAGCTTGAGCAAGCCGATCTTATAAAAGCCATTGATTTTTGTAATACCGAAGGGCTGTTTGTATTATCTGTATTAAACCCCAGGATAAGTACCATTTATTAATTTCATCTGCCTGCCACTTTGGTGGCAGCTGTCATTTTTTCGGATTAGAACATGTCTGCAAACTTTTCAACAAAGCGACCTTTGTATACCGGTTATGCCGGCTCAGCCTTACTGGAAACACCATTATTAAACAAAGGCAGTGCCTTTACCCGTGAAGAACGTGCTGCGTTTAATCTCACCGGGCTTTTGCCACCTCGCTATGAAACCATTGAAGAGCAGGTAAGCCGGTGCTATCAACAATACCGCAGCTTTGACGATGCAATTAACAAGCATATCTACTTACGGGTGATTCAAGACAATAACGAAACCTTATTCTACCGTTTAGTGCAGCAGCATTTAGAAGAAATGTTACCCATTATCTATACGCCAACGGTTGGGGATGCCTGTGAGCAATTCTCTGATATTTATCGTAGTGCACGTGGTCTATTTATCAGCTATGAAGACCGGCACAATTTAGATGATGTGCTGCGTAACGCTACTAAAGCCAAAGTAAAAGTGATTGTGGTTACTGACGGCGAACGGGTGCTGGGTTTAGGTGATCAAGGTATCGGTGGCATGGGGATCTCTATCGGTAAGCTGTCGTTATATACCGCTTGTGGTGGCATTAGCCCAGCCTATACCTTGCCGGTTATGTTAGATGTGGGAACTAATAACGAAAAATTGCTGAATGATCCGATGTATATGGGATTACGGCAAAAGCGGGTAGAACCCGCTGAATATAATGAGTTTATTGATCTATTTATTCAGGCTGTAAAACGCCGCTGGCCAGAAGCAATAATTCAGTTTGAAGATTTTGCTCAGCCAAACGCCATGCCTATTCTACAGCGCTATCGTGATCAGGTGTGTTGTTTTAATGATGATATTCAAGGCACCGCTGCCGTTACAGTGGGTACTCTTTTGGCTGCTTGTCGCTCTAAAGGTTCGCAGTTAAAAGACCAAAAAGTGGTATTTGTTGGTGCTGGTTCTGCTGGTTGTGGTATTGCCGAACAAATTATTAGCCAAATGGTGGCAGAGGGAGCAAGTAAACAGCAGGCGCGCGGTCAGATCTTTATGGTGGATCGTTTTGGTTTATTAACAGAGGGAATGGCCGATTTACGCGATTTCCAACAGGTGTTAGTGCAAGCCAAAGCAGCGATTAACGATTGGAGTTATAGTAGTGAGTTCCCCAGCTTACTGGATGTGATGAATTGTGCACAACCAACAGTGCTAATTGGTGTGTCGGGGCAGGCTGGACTGTTCACAGAGCAAATTATTCGCGCCATGAAAAAAGGCTGCAAACTGCCGATTATTTTCCCATTGAGTAATCCATCACGTCAGGTGGAAGCGACTCCTGAGCAAGTTATCGAATGGACCGATGGTGAGGTTATTGTTGCCACGGGCAGCCCGTTTAAACCAGTTACTTTTAATGGTAAGCAGCACCTGATTACCCAATGTAACAATAGCTATATTTTCCCTGGAATTGGGCTAGGGGTTATTGCTGTAAAAGCACGATTGATCAGCGACGATATGTTACGCGCAGCCAGTGAAACCCTGGCTGCAAACTCACCTTTAGCCAACACTGGGCAAGGTGGCTTGTTACCTGCCTTCACCGAATTGGCAGCGCTGAGTAAAAAGATTGCTTTCGCAGTTGCCAAAGTGGCCATGCAGCAAGGGTTAGCATTGGAAATTGATGACAACTTACTGCAGCAGCGTATAGAGAATAACTTTTGGAAGCCAGAGTACCGGCATTATCGACGAGTGAGTAGCTAAACGCCTTTTGCTAATAGCGGCTGGTTTTATCCAGCCTCTGTTAGTTGCGTTAGAAGTTGCTGTAACTGGCTTTGGCTTTGCTGTTGTTGTTCAGCTAATTCCCCGAGCAGGTTTATCGCCGTGAGAATAAGTAGTTGATCGCGTGTCGCCAGCGGTAACTCTGCCGCTTGGACAGCGAGACGCTGATCTAACTCTGCAGCCATGGCTGTTAATTGCGATGATTTTTCGGACGGTTTTTTAAAACGGTAGTCCCGACCCAAAATTTGCACCGTATACGGCTGGTCGCAGCTCATTAGCTAGCAACAGTATCGCTTAATGTTGCCAATAAGCTATGCATTTTTTGCTGTAACTGTTCTTGTTGTTCATCTTTTTCCAAAACATCCAACTGGAGTAACTCATTCTGCTCTTGCAATTGGGCAAGCTGCTTAGTTAGATGCTGATTTTTTTCAAGAAGGCGCTGAACTGCGGTTTGTAGTTCAGAAAAAATTAACTCGGTACTCATAAAGACTCCAGCTGATGCGTAAAGGGCGCTACAGTACTGAAAGTACGGCACTAATACCAGTGAAAAGCAATTTTTGAATTCTGATCGCTTATTATATACTCAAACCACCTCAGCAATAACCACTTGTGCCCGACCGCGCCGTTTACCTTGATAAAGCGCATCATCTGCCAGCTTAACCCATGTATCCAGCAAACGTATGGTAGGTGGCAAATTAACAACACCAAAAGTTGCCGTAAACGCAATGCTGTGCTGTTGATCTTGGTATTGTTGTAGTTTTAGTACTTGCAAAAGCTGATCACAAAATACTTTGGCGCCCTCGGCATCTGTATTGGTTAACGCCAAAATAAACTCTTCTCCGCCCCAACGCCCCAGGATATCGGATGCCCGGACTCGGGATTGCAGTAATGCGGAAAAATGTTGTAATACCTTATCTCCAAGATTATGGCCGTATTGATCATTCAGAAGTTTAAAGTGGTCAATATCGATCAATACTAAACTAACGGTGTGGTTTAGCCGACTCGCCTGAGACAGTAAATGCTGAAAACGTTCAATGAAGCCTGCTCGATTCAGCAAGCCAGTAAGCGAGTCATGATCCGCCCGGTCTTTTAGCTTTACCGTTAATGCTTCTAACTCACTAGTACGTTCCAACACGAGTTGCTGCAACCGTCTATTGCGTCTGGACAAATTTAATTGTTGTATGTGCATCAGGCCTAATACCAACATAAATACCAAAACAATAACAATCAGCCAAAGCCAGGTTGAGTACCACCAAGGGGCTTTTACCACTACAGTCAGGCGTAGTGGTGTATCGGTACCTACGCCACGGCCATTTTGACCTTCTATCTCTAAGACATATCGGCCTGGTGGTAAATTGATGTAACGCACTTCGTGGTTTTTATCAAATGGACTCCAGCGATCAGACAAGCCTAATAATCGACTGCGTGTGGTGTTCATCTCTGGGTTTCGATAGTCAATTAATGCATAACCAATGATTAATTCGCGGTAAGAATGAGGTAACTCAATTAAACCTGCACCGGGCTGATAGCTTCTGGTGAGATCGGCGCCATCAATAATCAGTTTTGATAACACTAACTGCGGCGCGACTAAGTTTTCTTGCTCTGGCATTACTTTGACCAGCGCCGCGCCATTTGCGGTACCAATAAGTGTTTCGCCATCCTTAGCTACTGAATAGGTATTACGTTGCATCGTTAGATCAGGTAAACCATCATTTTGACTATAGCTAACAAAGCGCTGTAACCGTTCGTCAAATCTGGCTGGGCCATGATTAGTGAGTACCCAGAAACGCTGAGCTTGATCAAAAAATGCTGCACTAATGTAAGAACTGGGTAAACCATGCTGTATGGAGAATTGTTCAATCTGCTTGCTTTGCCGATCGTAGCGCCAAAGACCATATTCAGAACATAACCAAAGTAGCTTATCCCTCTCAGGTAGTACACAATTATAGCCATCAACCAAGCCTTGCGTTTCAATTGGCAGCGGCCGCCAACTTGCTTCTGCAGAAGCTTTGGTAAATAGACCAGAATAGCGGCTTACCGCAAAAAAATGCCCGTCTTGACTTTGGCTAAGCTGGTAAATTTGATCGCCACTGGTTTCACTTAGCTGACTAAGCTCCAACCTGGATAGTTGCTGCTCTGGCTGCCAAAACACTAGACCGTGCTGCCACAAACCCAAATAGAAATGCCCTTGAGCAGAAATATAAAGTTCAGTGACACCGCCAACCCTGATACCGGCAAGCTCGAAAGGAGTGTTAACCGCAACTAATTTTTGTTGCTCCAGTCGGTATAACCCGCGATCCGTTGCAAACCAAAGCTGTCCAGCTTTGCTCTTGGCTATCTAGTTGATATAAACCATCAGTAGCACCGACCCAAATTTTTTGCCCGGTACCGCTATGTAGTGCATTGACTCTCGGTTGAGGCAAGTTACCAGGTTGACTTACCCTAATAAAACATTGGCAGTTTGGCTGATAGTTAAAAACACCATTGGCAGAGCCCGCCCACAGTTGTTGATGGATAAACTCAATTGTTCTGACCTCATGTGCGCGTTCCAATACCGCATTATCGGTACTTGGCAAAAAAAACTGTTTATAGCTTCTGAGTTGCGGATCAAGGAGTACGATACCTTTTGAGGTAGCGAACCATAAACCGTCTGGTGATTCGGCAATGCCCCAGATCCGTTGTTGATATAATGGGTGTGTTGTTTCAGCAAAAGCGAAGCTGTTTACCTGAAGTGGTTGTTCGGGATTAATATAATAGACACCCGCTATGGTGCCTACCCAAATACGCTGTTTACTATCGCGAAACAACGTTTGAATGCGTTGTGTAGATAACGCGTGAGGATTATTGTCTTGCACTGGAAATTCATGTGCTGTCGCTTGATTATTGGGATAAAAACGCAGACCATCACGCCAACTGCCAACCCAGAGATCGCCCGTTTCAGTTAGCAGGAATGTATTGATATTTTGCCGTCCGTCATTTTGCACGCCCGGATTTAACCAATTAATACTTTGGTTACCATCAAAACGCAGCAAGCCATCAATATCGGAAGCAAACCAGATAAAACCTTGGTTATCTTGCGAGATATGGTAAACGGAAGATTGGCGTGCGGATACCGGATCGGAGGGGGAACTAAAAAGATAGCTGCTGGCATGTAGTGATACAGAAAACACCGAAATAGCTAGTGTAAGTAGCCGAAGTACCAAGATCAGCATGCCAACGTTATATCCCTATTAGTTAATGATGATATTTATACCTGCTTTAAACGCGGCAAACAATAAATAGCCAGCATAAACCGCATTAACTTTGTTAAAATACCGCCCAAACAACAGGATAGTTGTTCAAAGCAGGCCGGCTTTGAACCCGCAGTTATCAGAGCGCGAACGGCCAGCGCTGAAGTCGTCGTTGTTATGTGGAAGATTGCCTTATCTATTCTAGTACTTTTTTTTGCTTTTGCTGTAAATGCCGAACCTAGTAATTTTGAGCAAGCAAAAGTGAGCTTAAAGCAAGTATACCAAGGGAGTGAACGAACCTTTTATTGTGACTGCAGTATAAGCTGGGTAGGGCGCAGCGGGGGCCGGGTTGATCACCAATCGTGTGGTTTTGCTGTGTACTCGCCAAGAGGTTTGCCTAGCGAGGCGACTATTGCCCGCGCAGCGCGTTCTGAAGTTGAGCATATTATCCCCATTTCCTGGGTAGGAAAACAGCTTAAGTGCTGGCAACAAGGCGGTAGAAAAAACTGCCAGGCAACAGATCCATTATTTAATAAAATTGAAGGCGACTTATTTAACCTTACATACGCGGTAGGGCAAATTAACGCTATGCGCTCAGATTTACCTTTTGGTATGGTCAGCAGCGACATTCAAGGCCAATTTGGCCAATGTGATATTAAAATTGATACCAAAAATCGCAAAGTGCAGCCCAAAACAACGATTCGGGGTGATATTGCCAGAGTGGCGTTTTATATGGCCGATCGCTATAACCTGAAACTGAGCAAGCAAGATCAGCAACTTTACCTGGCTTGGCATCAGCAAGATCCTGTTTCCGCTCTTGAGTTAGAACGGCATCAGCGTACAGCTAAACTCACTGGTCGCAGTAATCCGTTTGTTACCGGAGAGAAGCAATGGTCGCTAGGTTTCGTTAGCAGTGGTGCAGGTTTACAGCAACAAAGTGCTCAACTTACCGCCTCAGTGAGCAGCGCGCCTATTCATGCTAACCGTAATTCTCGAATTTATCATCGTGCGGACTGTCCAAACTATACCAGCATGGCGCCGGCTAATCGTGTTATTTTTAATACGGCTACTGAAGCTGAGCAACAAGGCTATCGGCTGGCAGGTAATTGTCCTTAAATTTATTATGAATTTTCTGCTGTTCCGCTACTCTAATTGAGCATAAAAGGAGCTAGGTACAACATATGATTAATAAGCATTTTCTCGAAAAGTTACTAAAATCCGGTGCTGAAATGACCAGTGGCGGAGCACACAATAGCCAGAGTGACATTAGTAATAAATTTGGCAGCTTGCTAAAAGGTAAGGGCAGTGCAGCTTTGGCGGGCGGGGCGCTTGGATATTTACTTGGCAGTAGAAAAGGCCGTAAGCTGGGAGGAAAAGTGCTTACTTATGGCGGCTTAGCTGCACTAGGAGCTTTGGCTTATAAAGCTTATGACAATTGGCAGCAAACCAATCAAGCCGCCGCCTCTGTAACTCCTCAAACTATTGATAAAGTTGGAGCGAATGAAGTCGATCAGCACTGTAAAGCGATTCTAATTGCCGTTATTGCTGCGGCAAAAGCAGACGGCCATATTGATGACAGGGAGCGGCAGATTATTGATGCTGAAGTGGCAAAATTAACTGCTGATACTGAACTGTTGCGTTTTGTTGATACCCAATTGCAGAAAGCACTGGATCCAGCCGATGTGGCTAGCCAGGCAAAGAGCCGCGAAATGGCCGCAGAAATGTATTTAGCGAGTGTGTTGGTTATTGATGACGAAAGCTTTATGGAGCGTAGTTACCTTAATGAGCTAGCAAAGCAATTACAGTTGCCAGAAGGCTTGCAAGCTGAATTGAAACAGCAAGTTAAGCAAGCTGAACAATTACTTCAGTAGTAAGGCGTTTATTAATTTAAACTAAAACAGGCGCTTTAGCGCCTGTTTAAAGAATTTATAACCCAAACTGCGTAAAATCATCACTGCTATGCCGGTTTGGCAAATGCGGCTCAGGGCCAAAGTTGCGGTTAACAATATAGCCGCGTTTTACGGCAGGTCGGCCATCGATAAGTGTTGCCCAACGTTTTAGATGTGGGTAATCGTTAACACTTAAAAACTCCGCTGCCTCGTAAAGGCGCCCTAGCACCAAGCCACCATACCAAGGCCAAATAGCCATATCAGCAATAGTATATTCATCGCCTGCAATATAGGTACGATTAGCCAATAGTTGGTTGAGTACATCGAGTTGCCGCTTAGTTTCCATCGTGTAACGATCGATAGCATATTGAATTTTTTCTGGTGCATAAGCATAAAAATGTCCAAAGCCACCGCCTACAAAGGGGGCGCTACCCATTTGCCAGAATAACCAATTAAACATTTCTGTACGCTCGGCTAGCTCGCTTGGGATAAAAGCATTAAATTTTTCAGCCAGATATACCAGAATCGCCGCTGACTCAAAGACACGGGTTGGCGGAGAAGTGCTATGGTCGAGTAACGCCGGTATTTTCGAGTTAGGGTTAATGGCCACAAAACCACTGCTAAATTGCTGACCTTCCCGAATATTAATAAGCCAAGCATCATATTCAGCTTTGGAATGCCCTGCAGCCAGCAGCTCTTCTAGTAAAATAGTCACTTTAACGCCATTAGGTGTTGCAAGTGAATAAAGCTGTAAGCTATGTTCGCCTTGAGGTAGCACTTGCTCGTGCGTTGCACCCGCAACGGGGCGATTGATATTAGCAAAAGCACCGCCATTTTGCTGTTGCCATTGCCAGATTTTCGGGGGGTTATAACAAGTATCGGTCATAATAAGTCCCATAGTAGTTGCCAAGAATAAGGCACTATGCCACAAAAGTTCACTTTGAAAATAGTAAATTGTTCAGCAGGTTGTCATTATTTCTGGTTATACTTCTGCATACCTATATTTGGGTGCGTCAACATTATTAGAGATGGATAGGTGTTAACTCAGGAATGAAATAATGAAAAAAACGACCAGTGCAAGTGCAGGTTTAATTGTTAGTTGTATTTACAGTGCAGCCTTAAGTGCACAAACCTTGGAACAGTGTTTAGCATTAGAAGATACCGAACGTTTGGCTTGCTATGATGAAATAGTTAAAGCGCAACAAAAGGAACGGTTATTGGCAGAACGTGTAATTGAGGCGCCTACTCCTGAGATTCTGGTAAGCGAAGAAGGGGAGGTAGAAACGGCACCTATTCCTGTGGCGACTGTTTTGCAAAGCCTGTGGGAGCTGGATGAGGAAGATAAAAGAGGCACTTTTCGAGTTAGAACCTATCAACCTAATTTTTTACTGCCAGTGCATTATACCACTTCAATTAACCGTCAGCCGCAAAGCCCGACCCTCGAGGGGGCAGAGTTTCAAGAAAATTATAAGGCAATAGAAGCTAAACTACAGGTATCGCTGCGCGCCAAAATGTTTGAAGATTTGCTATTGCCTAATGCCGATCTTTGGTTTGCTTATACCCAAACCTCAATGTGGCAACTATGGAATTCTACAGACTCGGCGCCATTTCGTAGTACGGATTATCAACCAGAAGTGATCTATGTTGTCCCAACACTCGATTATTTTAATAATTTACCCTTCGGCTGGAGCATGCAAATGGTACAACTGGGGTTTGCGCATCAGTCTAATGGCCAAAGTGAACCATTATCGCGTAGTTGGAATCGCTTTTATGCTGCCGCTGCTTTTGAACGGGAGCAGGTTGGGGTATCTATTAAAGTTAATAAGCGGATCCCAGATAAAAGTAACGACGACGATAACCCTGATCTAACATCGCTAATCGGTACAACTGAGCTGCAGGTAAGTTGGTTACCAGGTCGCTCAACTGCCGTTTTTACGCGTAAAATGAGTTGGGATAATTTTTCTAAGGGCTCCTGGCAGTTAGATTGGACTTATCCGGTGAATAAAGAGCAACCCGATGGCTTAAGGCTACATTTGCAACTTTTTTCTGGTTATGGCGAAACGCTACTTGATTACAATCATCGGCAAAACAGTATTGGCCTGGGTTTCATGCTGTTTAATTTCTAATACGTACTTAACTTTTCTAACTTATAAGAAGAACAATACCCTATGTTTGTTGTTGATAAACTGATCCTATTGGCAGCCGTACTGATTTTATTAGGGATCTTTTCCAGTAAAATTTCAGCCCGGCTTGGTTTACCTATGCTGGTGCTGTTTTTATTAGTGGGGATGCTAGCCGGAGAGGACGGTATTGGCCGCATTGGTTTTGATAGGCCGCAAGCCGCGCATGCACTCGGCACACTGGCTTTAGCGCTTATCCTATTTGATGGCGGCTTACAAACTCCGCTGCAATCGATTAAACAAGTTTGGAAGCCTGCTTCCATGCTGGCAACCTTTGGCGTACTGATCACGGCTATCATTACTGGTGCTGCAGCCAGTTATATCTTAGATATAAGCTTACTTACCGGCATGCTGTTAGGTGCCATCGTTGGCTCTACCGATGCTGCTGCGGTATTTTCGCTGCTACGCAATGCCGGTATCCATTTGAATCCGCGTTTAAAGTCTACGCTGGAAATCGAGAGTGCCTCTAACGATCCCATGGCAATTTTCCTCACCGTAGGTTTACTGGAAATCTTGGTTAATGATATGCAACCGGGTTTCCCCCTGTTGCAGATGTTTGTCATGCAAATGGGGCTAGGGGCTTTAGTGGGATTAGCAGTAGGCTACGCCGTACTTAAGGTGATTAACCGAATTCACTTACAGGCCAGTGGTTTATACCCGGTATTGGTTACCGCGGCCGGTTTATTGGCTTTTGGTTTAGCGGCTAACACCGGCGGCAGTGGCTTTTTGGCTATTTTTATTTGTGGTGTGCTTATTGGCAATACTCAATTTGCTTTTCAACGCACAACCTTTTTATTCCATGATGGCTTAGCTTGGTTGAGCCAGATCACCATGTTTGTGGTGTTAGGGTTACTTGTGACCCCAAGCGCGTTGCTTGATGTCTGGTGGCAGGGTATTTTAATTGCCGCCGTGTTGGTATTCATAGCTCGTCCTATTGCAGTATTACCAATTTTAAAAATCTTTGGTTTTAACCTAAGAGAAATGACGCTGGTTTCTTGGATAGGTTTACGTGGTTCAGTACCGATTATATTAGCCATTTTCCCATTAATGTTTGGTTTACCTAATGCTGAGCTGCTTTTTACCGTGGTATTTTTCGTGGTACTTATTTCAGCCACCTTACAAGGCTCTACCTTAGCCTGGGTGGCACGGCAACTTAAACTAATTGAACAACCACCGGCTCAAGCTCCAGCCACTTTAGAGATTACATCGCTTGGTGATGTTGATGCTGAAATCGTGGAATATACATTATCGAGTAACTCGCGCGCAGCTTATCGGCGGTTATCGCGGATGGCCTTACCTGAGGGGGTAGTGGTCGCGATGATTACGCGCGGAGAAAAAGTGCTACCGCCACGTGGCTCGACAATTTTACAGCCGGGCGATCACTTATTTATTGTGCTTAAAAACGATTACAAATACTTTGTAGAGCAAGTTTTTGCTGACAAAGGCTTTCAGTCTGCCCGACCAGCGGGGGAGCTGCGCATGAAAGGCGCAACCAAACTTAGTGATATAGATTGGTGTTATGGTTACGGTAGCGAGTTAAATCAGGGGCGAGAAGATTTAACTCTGGAGAATTTGTGTAGTAGCCATTTAAGCACTGCTTTAGCTGAGCAAGCGGAGTTCAGCTATGCAGGTAGGCGCTTTAAAGTGGCTGAAATGGTGGGTGAGCGCGTGGTGACAGTAAGTATTCAACCCGACGAGACCATATGAGCTTAGAGCGCAAAAGTAAAAAGCCACCTGCATTAAGAGGTGGCTTTACGTTGGGTTTCGAGAGGAAGTTTAATAAATTCTAACGCAAAAAGCCGATTACTTATTCATCATTTAGTTGCTTTTGCTTATGTTCCCAACGGCGTTTAGCGAAGCGACGCATATTGGGAATATCATCAGTTTCATCCATAATTGGCTGGCCAATTATGGCTTCAATAACATCTTCCATCGTGACCAACCCCAACCAACTGCCATACTCGTCGTAAACCAGACAAAGATGTTGCTGCTCGCGCATCAGTTGCGACATCAGTTGTTCAGCACTAATTTTGTCGGAGATAATTTTAACTGGCTTCATAATATCGGCGGCAGTTAAATTGTCTTTGAAATCCAACATATCGTAACGGAACACTAAACCCAGCGGCGATTCATCGTTGTCAATGACCGGATAGCGCGAGAACTGATCTTTCTTCACTCGCTCGACTAAATCAGCCAGCTTCTCATCAGGTCTAGCGGTTTCGCAAACCGTTCTGGGTGTCATAATGTCGCGAACTTTAACATCATGTAAATCCAGAATATTGGCAATGACCCGTTGCTCATCTTCATCTAATTTATTGAGTTCACGGCCTAAAATGGTTAATGCTTTAATTTCCTGGCGCAAGTCGTGCTCATGCTGGCCGCCACCAAAAAGTTTCATAATTTGATCTGACATCCAGATAAATGGCTTTAGTATAAAAATCATGCCGTTTAAAAACGCAGGAAGTACGGGGGCTAACTTCGGCCAATAACGAGCGCCAATAGTTTTAGGCAAAATTTCTGACAGCACTAAAATAAGCAAGGTCATCACCGCAGAGGCAATACCTAAATAACCGTCACCAAATACCATCGTTACCTGAGCCCCCACGCCGGTTGCACCAACCGTGTGTGCCACTGTATTAAGGGTAAGAATTGCAGCTAATGGCTGATCAATTTTATCTTTTAGTACTTTTAGTTTTTCGTAAAGGACAGGCCGAACAAGTTTTTGTTGGGCAATATAGCTAGGGGTAATAGACAGTAGGGCGGCTTCTAGTATCGAACAAATAAAAGACACCGAAATAGATAACACCACAAAGGCGATTAAAAGACTCATACAGGTTGATTACAACACTCCGTTTTGCTTCGAAGTCGCCAGTATAAACAATTTTCTGGTTACGTAAAAAAATATTTTACCCTATGATAGTCGAAGTTTTCGCTAATTGAGATTAGAAGTTATTTATGTCTAACAATTTTAAAGTAGACCCACGCCATTACTTGCTGATTGCTGCTTTATTACTGGCGCTGTATGCAAGCTATTTATTAATAGCACCGTACATTGGCGCAATAGTATTGGCCTTTGTGTTATCACTGCTGTGCTTTCCGGTACATCAGTGGATTGAAGCCAAGCTACCCGACAAACCGAATTTAGCGGCAAGCTTGTCATGCACACTGTTAGTTATCGTTATTCTGGTACCTGCAGCTTTTGTGTTTGGTGCCATACTGCAACAGGGCATTGCTTTTACCAAGCAGAGCTATACTTGGTTGAGCGAAGGGGGGGCCGAGCAAGTGCTACAGCATCCGTATGTCCAGCAGGTGCAAAGTAAATTAGCGGGTCTGATACCGGGAGAAAGTTTTACTGCTAAATCGTTAATTGAAAAAATGACAGAATTTGCTTCCGGCTTTAGCAAAGAATTATTGGATCTCAGCACTAAATTAGTGGGTGATGTGACTGGGTTTGTGTTTGGTTTTATCCTGATGTTATTTATTTTGTTCTTTTTACTGCGCGATCACGACAAGATTGTCAGTACCCTGTATTGGGTTGTACCGCTATCACGCTCGCAAGAAGATGCTTTGTTGAATGAAGCTCGGCAAGTGGCGCGCTCTGCCGTAATGGGATCGTTTTTAACCGCAATTGCCCAAGGTATCGCGGGGGGTATCGCGATGGCCTTAGCCGGTTTCCCAGGTTTATTCTGGGGTACGATGATGGCGTTTGCCTCCTTTATTCCTGCTGTGGGCACGGCGCTAATTTGGTTACCGGCAAGTTTATATTTATTGCTCACTGGCGATTGGGCGTGGGGCCTGTTTCTGGCCATTTGGGGTGTGGTTGTAGTGGGCTCTATCGATAATATATTACGGCCTATATTGATGCAGGGCAGTTCACAAATGAGTACCTTATTGATTTTCTTATCACTCCTTGGTGGTCTGCAGTTGTTCGGTTTAATAGGACTTATTTATGGCCCAATCATTTTTGCGTTAACCATGGTACTGCTGCGGCTTTATACGAATGAGTTTAAAGACTTTCTAGAAAAGCAGGATAATAGTTAAAGGTGCAGTATTAAATGGCATTAACGCTGCAGTTTTTAACCAGCTTAACGCAGGTTAAAGCCGAAGAGTGGGATAGGTTGTTTGCAGCAGACTATCCCTTTACCCGGCACGCATTTTTATTAGCGTTTGAGCAGGGCGGCAGTGTTGACGGTAAAACCGGTTGGCATAGTCAGCACCTTACCGTTTGGCAAGACGAGCAATTAATTGCTGCCGTACCTGGCTACTTAAAAACGCATTCTTACGGCGAATACTTATTTGACTGGCAAATCGGCCAGGCTTATCAGCAATTTCAATTGCCGTTTTACCCTAAATGGATAGCGGCCATACCTTTTACGCCGGTGGCTGGACCACGGCTTGGTGTGTTAACGCCGCAACTTTCAGCAGAAATATTGCCCCTGATCAGCCAATTTTTGCAGCAGCAGTTAACTGCTAACGGCGTGCAACCACTACAAAGCATACAATGGCTTTATACCGATGAGTCGCTAACCACCGCACTAACAACACAGCATTTTTGGCTACGACACGATGTACAATTTTTATGGCAAAACCAAGGTTATCAGCAATTCGCTGATTTTCTGGCTAGCCTTACATCACGCAAACGTAAACAAATTACCAAAGAGCGCGCCAGTTGCCAGCATCTGTTGCTCATAACTCTAAGAGGCACTGAGCTTAGTACGCAGCATTGGCAACAACTTATCCAATGCTATCAGGCTACCTATTACAAACGCTCAGGCCATGCGGGCTATATAAGTGCAGCCAGCTTTGCGTTATTGGCTAAACATTTAGCAAAACAGATAGTGGTATTTGCGGCATTTCATCCAGAGCAACCTGAACAGCTGATTGCCGCATCGTTTTGTTTTATCGGCGGTGACACGCTGTATGGCCGATACTGGGGCGCTTTGGCAGAGAACGAATTACTGCATTTTGAACTTTGCTACTATCAAGGTATTGAGTATTGCATTAAGCATGGCCTACAGTATTTTGATGCCGGCGCGCAGGGCGAACATAAATTAAAGCGCGGTTTTGCGCCGGTGAAGCGCTACGGCGCTTACGCTTTTGCTGATACACCATTGTCTGCTGCCATTAAAAATTATTTTGCACAAGAATCAGCGCAACTAACAACTTATATTAGTGCTGCTGAGCAAGCTTTGCCTTATAAAACGGCTTAACCCCGTTTAAACCACAACAAACGGTTATTTGCTGGCATGGCAATATCGTTAATCAAGCTAAAACCTTGTGCATTGGCTAATGCTATTACTTGTTCAATATCGCGGATCCCCATAGCCGCATCGCGGCTTTTTAAGCTTTGATCAAAGGCTTGATTACTGGTACTGGTGTAAGCCCCGTTGTAATTAAAAGGCCCATAAATACACACTGTAGCTGCAGCGCTGAGCAATTTATTCAGGCGTTCAAACAAGGTTACCACCATTGGCCAGCTCATTATATGCAAGGTATTGGCGGTAAACAGCGCATCAAATTGCGTATCCGGTAATACCTGCTGCGTAATATCTAAACACAATGCTTGTGGCAAATTCACTAAGGCAACACGTCGCAGCCGTTCATTTAATTCTGCTAAATACTGCTGCTGATCACTGGCTTGCCAGGTAATGTGCGGTAAATTAGCCGCAAAATGTGCCGCATGCTGGCCGGTACCACTACCAATTTCCAATACATTTTTACATTCGGCAAAGGCTTGGTTTAGTACCGCAAGGATAGGGGCTTTATTATTTTCACAGGCTTGGGAGTAGGGTAAATCAGCGTACATCGATAATGACCTTCTATGTTTAGCGTTATACCCTGCATCTTCAATGACTCTGGATTTACTTATTCAGGGATTTACTATGGAACAGATACTACAGGAAATAGCGAGGCCACAAAATAAAAACCTGTGGATTTACTGCAGCTTATTGGTTAGTGTTATTTTTAACAAAACGCAACAAGTTTGCGGCAGATCAGGATGAGTAATGTCAAAAGTTAACCTTACAAATCCGAAACTGTAGCCAGAGGCTTATGAGTGGATAACCGACACATTGTGATATTTGATGGAGTCTGCAATTTTTGCAATTGGGCAGTGAACTTCATCATAAAAAGAGATCCAGATGGCGTCTTTGCATTTACGCCAATACAAAGTGAATTAGCGCATGAGCTAATGAAAAAGCATAGTGTAACTAGTTTTGGAATAGAGACTGTTTTACTTATTAAAAATGATCAGTGCTTTGTATTCTCTGACGCGGCTCTAGAAATAACAAAAGATCTCACAGGCCTTTGGTTCATATTGACCATATTCAGATTGGTGCCAAAACCACTTCGAGATGCGGTTTATAAGCTGTTTGCTCGAAAGCGCTATAAACTATTCGGTAGGAAGAATACCTGTATGGTGCCATCCAAAGAGCAGAGGTCACGGTTTGTTGGTATATAAATGTTAAAGATAGCCAGTTGCTGTTTTTCAAGTTCTTCTGGAATTCCAGCTTATCTGAAAACTATAAAAATCAATGATTTAAAAATTTTGGTGTGAAGATATTTTTCAATAAACTGGAGTTAACAGTCTCTCAAGAATTCGTCTATTTTATAGGTCTGATTAATGTCACAAAATGAAACCGAACGTACCTTGCACGCTCGTTTTGAGGGTGGTGCAGTATATACTCAGGAAGTTAATAATCAATTTCTAGTTATTATTAACCAGGCAGCACTTCTCGATTTGCTTGATGAAAGTGATTGCGAGCAGCTATCAGATTCGAGTGAAAAAATTATATGTTTTAGCACGCTGGCGGAACGCGATTTATATCTCAATCGGCGTTTTAATAACATTTAACCTGTTGATTAGAATCAAACTTGCAACCGAAGCATTGATATAAAAGGTAACACAATGGCGCTAACCCAAATGCAGCTGATCCAATCACTTGGCGAGGCAATGGCGTGGTTTGAAAAAGAGTTAACATGGGGGGGTGCCTGAACAAGAATTACGGCATCTAAGCGGTAGAATTGGTGAATTATATGTGGCTATGTAACCGCATTGCTTGAGTAGAACATTGACCGTTAAATACTAAAATCCCACCTAAAGCAATTTCCCCAAGCAAAAAACTAATTCCAGAACTAATTGAAAATCTTCAGCAGGTGAGTCTTTAGAAGTTGTTTTATAATTTACAATTTAACATAATATACAAAATACTTGCAGCCAAAAAAATTTATTCAATTGTTTCAGCCGCATAGGGTAGGGTTATGCCACAAGCTGCGACAATTTGTCACTGTTGCATTTACCTGTCACAGCAATGTCATGCCAAAATTCATACATCAATTCATCACCTTTTCTTTCTGCTCGCTCAGCGTGGGCGTCAGCCAGCACCCGCAAAGGGTTTGAATCAAGTAATAAGGCTATTTTGAGTGCCATTTCATCATCAATAATATTTCTGCCAGAACGATAGTTGCCTATTCGATTTGTGCTAACTGCAAGTTTTTTTGCTAGCTGATAATCAGAAGTTAGCAAGAATGCGGCCTTTACCGCATCGAGATACTCAACGGTTTTCATTTTTACATTCCCAAATGTTCAAAATTCCATCTCCGATTGTAGGGCATGCGCCGTGTTAGTCAACGTATAGTGGTAGTCAACGCTGCGTTGTATACCTACGCGGCGTGTATTACATTGTGCGTGTGACTTCCCAAATGTCACAAATTCCTACAGGGCGGCCAGCGGGCCACTACGCAGAAAACCCGCTGGTACGTCCTCCCGCCGTAGGAAGCGGGAGATAGGACGGGCAAATAGTCAGGAGTGAACCCCATGGATAAACATACAGTATCATCAAAAAGTGAACAGCAGCTTAAGGTTGTAGCTCGCGCTGAATACATCAGCAGTCAATTACTACTTACCACCGATTTACAAGCTAAGGCCAGTTTTGAAAGCGAGCTGGCGTATCTGCGTGAACAGTACCGCAATACGCTGCCTGATGCCGTGGTGATAGCGCGAGTTGAGCGCCTACAGGCATTACGCAAAAGCATCAATTTGCGCACAGTAGACAACCGCCGCCAGTATCAGCAGCAGACCGCAAGAGCGGCCAGTAAGTTGTGCGGGGTGGCTGTATGAGCAATCGACACAAGCTTTTAAAATTAGAGCTGGCTTATCACCGGAAAGACATTAACAACGCGCGTAAAAACCTGCATAGCTTACGCTTTATTGCCGAAAACTTGCCTTGTGAAACAGATAGCGCAGTATCAGAAATTGAAGCCTGTAACTGTGAATATCACTTACGCAACGCCGCAGATTCAGCCGCATTTTGTACTGAAATAGCAGGCACAACGCGCCGCCGTAAAGCCGTTGGCGGCATCCTGAAAAACCGCTTAATTCGTTTGCAGCGGGACGTTAACGGGGCGCGCTTGCCGTGACTCCAGCAGAAAAACGCATCCGCGAAAGGCTGGCAAAGCGAGCGGCAGAAACAGCCGCCGCCGCTGCCAAGTGCGCGGTCAATAAAGACTGGAGCCTTAAGGCGCTGGAAAAAGACAACGCTGCTGCGGAGGCGCTTGACGCATGGAATGGCGTTAACGAAATGCTTTGCCACTTTCCGAAGCGTTACGAAAACCAACTAATACGCGAATTCACCAATAGAGCTAAGAGTGATATTCACAGAGCAGAGGGCTGGATTTACCGGCTCTTTGATAAAATCAGACGGCATAAAGTGCCGTTTTTTGCTATTGGATCGGACGATGCAGCTCAGGAATGGGCGAAAGCCTTTGCCAGAAACAGTGCAGGCATTAAGTTCTCGGGCACCTTTGAAGAGTATAAATATTACAAAGCAAAAGCCGAGCATGTAGGTTTTGACTATCCAACAAAGGGCAAGAAAAAGCTAACGCAGGAAGAAATTGCCGAGGCCGTTGCGGTAATGAAAACAGATGAATTCTGGATGCGCAAGGCCAGAAGTTCGGCAGCGCAGGCGCGTGAATATATCGCTATTTATCAGGGATTGGTTAGCGCAAATGCTAAACCATATCGGCGCCCGGACGAAAACGGAAATAACTGGAAAAAAGTACCGGGTGACACCTATATCAGTTACGAGGGGCTTTTAAGTTACAGAAACAGGCAGGCCAAAGGCGAAGAGTTTTTACAGAGCCATTATTTAGCCGAAGCATCAGATGATGGCTTTATTCACGGCACCGAATTATGCCTAGCTGATGCGTCAGCGTCATCTGTGGCCAACCCTGAAATAAGGCGGTTGGAGCTGATGGCCAGAATACGTGGAGCAGAAGAAGCGGCGCATAACGCCGGTTTTGATGCGGTATTTATCACGTGGACAGCACCCGGCCAGTATCACGCAATATCGGGTAAGTGGAATGGTAGCGACCCGAGAGAAACGCAGCAATATCTTATTAAGCAGTGGGCTAAAGCCCGCGCTGAAATTAAAGACAATGACATTAAGGTGTGTGGGGTTAGAGTTGTTGAACCGCACAACGATGAAACGCCGCATTGGCACCTGCTTTTATTCGTTGAGCCAACGCAAAAAAGCCAGCTAATTAGCATTTTACAGCGCTACGCCTGCCAGCATGACCAGCACGAATTGACAACAAAACACGGCATTAAACCGCGCTTTGTCGTTGAGCACATTGACGCTTCAAAAGGCTCAGCCGTTGGCTATATCGCTAAATACATTTCTAAAAGCATCAACGGGGCAAAGAACGAAAACCAAACCGCATTAGAAAAAGATTTGGTGACCGGAGATCGCATTGATACGGGTGAAGCGGTGCCAGATGTAGCCGAAAAGGTTCGGGCATGGGCGTCAACATGGAAAATTAGACAATTTCAGTTCGTAGGACTACCGCCCGTTACGCTGTGGCGTGAATTGCGCCGGGAGCGCGACGGAATAACCACCGAGGCCGCTGCACTATCCAGAGCGGATTTAATCCACCATGCCGCCAACAGGGGAAACTTTTCCGCATTCATACGGCTGATGGGTGGTGTTTGCCTACCTCGTGGCAACGGGGCGATATCCATTCTTAAGCAGGAATATAAAAACCAATACGGCTTTATCAAAGAGAAAATCGCGGGCTTTTTCTCGGGTGGTTTCATGCAGCATACCCGCAAAGCGTGGGTGAGAGTTGGCAAGCTTGGCCTGAAAGAAGCGCTTGGCGCTTTTGATTTGCTGTTGCAGAGCGGCAGCGGCGCAGCTTGGACTCGTGAGAATAACTGTAAGTCAGAATCCGATCTCGCAGCACTGGCAGAGAGAGGGAACGAAAAATTAAACCTATGGCAGCGCACCCAGCGCGCCGCTGTGGGTTACATCAACGCCGCTGGGGACTGGATAACAGAGTTAATTGACGATTACGGGGTAAATGATGCCGTCAGAATTTGAAGCAACACAGCAAGCCGCTGCAAATATGGTGAAACGCACCACTGAACTAGAAGTTCAGGCGGTCGCTGTTTCAAAAATGAACCCAATTATGGCCGCAAGCCAGATAAAAGCGCTGGTACTAGAGGCGTGCTCAGCAATTAAAACGCAGGCGGTTTTGCAACAGCGGTTAACCGCTGAAATTGCCGCACTAAAGCAGAATTTAAGCGGCTTACTGCCGAAGGGGGACTAATGGCCAGAGAAAATATTGGGGTAATAGTTTGCCCATTTACCAAACGCCATGCGGTGGTTCGCGCCGATTGTCGCGGTAAAAAATACTTTTACAGCGCGGCCGGTAAAATTGCGCCAAATTTGGCCGCAGGCCAGCGCTGGGTAAATGAAAATATGCTACCGCTTGAGAAATTCAGCGTTAACGAAACCGCGCCAGGCTACCCTCCAGAGGTGGAGCCATTAACGGATAAACCAGCACCAGAACGGGAAGAAATTCCGTTAACGCCATCAGGCGGCATTAAAGCCGAATATAAAGCGGCTAAAAAATCCTTTTTGGAGACATTCGGCCTATGAGTACCGAACACGATTTACCCGAAAATGCGTTAAGCGATGAAACCAGCGCCGCGCACGATTTTGCTATTGCAGACCAGCTTGCTAATAAGCTGGATGACAGCGACCCATTAGCGCCGTCAAGCGAGCAGGCGGCAGAGCCGGTAACGGTCAGCTTGGCCGATATTTTAAAACCGGCCATACAAACCACGTTCGATTTGGCGGTACCGCATTGGCAAATTAAAGACAATGAAAGTCAGGCATTGGCAGATAGTTACGGCGCGGTGTTCGAACTGTTTTGGCCGAATATGGACGTAGACCCGCGCTATGCGGCGCTAGGCATGGCTGCGTTAACGACCTTTGCCGTTATCGGGCCGCGCCTAAAAGCCGACAAGGAGGCCGAGGAAAAAGCCGAGCAAAAACAGCAAAAGCAGCAAAAGCAGTTAACGCAAAAAGAAGCGCCAACCGCACTGCAATACGACAAAGCGGCAGACCCGCTAAGCTGGAATACGCCGGGGGGCTAAATGGCATTTGTACGCATAGACACCAGCCGAAAGGCCGATATTAATTACATCGTAGGCAGTAGCGGTGCCGGTAAAAGCTTTTACATTAAACAAGCGGTAGCCGATGAAAAGCGCCTGCTGGTATTTGACCCGGATGACGAATACGGTGATATAACCGGCATCATTACCACCACCAACGGCAAACAACTCACCGAGTTAATAAAAGCCCATGCAACCAAGCCGCTTAAGGTGCGCTTAGTGCGTAACGGGGTGGACGCCTTTGAGCTGTGCAACGCCTTGGCCTTTGCATGGACAAATTGCACCTACGTCGCGGAAGAAATTGCAGACGTAACACGGGTGGGCAAGGCACCGCCAGCATGGGGCCAAACCTTGCGCCGTGGCCGCAAGCGCGGCATACGCATTTTTATCACTACACAGCGCCCAGCCGAAGCGGATAAAACCGCATTTACACAGGCCAGCATGGTACGCACCGGCTTGCTCGGCAATATCGCAGATCAGGATGCCATGCGCCGCAGTTTAGATATACCGCTGGATTTGCTGCGCCAATTGGGGCCGCTGGATTTTATCGAATGCCACCGAAACGCTAAACGCCAGGTATTCATAGGCAACGCCGCTGCTGGAATACGTGAAGAAATTACCGAAAAAGTGCGTTCAGGTGGGGGCGGGCTTGCGTTAACGGAACAAGGCGCAAAAAGCGTGCAAACAGCACCAAAAGCGCCTAAAAAACCTACTGCAAGAGCATTAAAACCTAAACAAACAGCAGGTAATTAACATGAACCAAACAGCGAAATTAGTAGTGGCAGTAGCGGCAGGCGCGTTTTTATACGGCTTACTGCGTAAAAACGTAACCACAATCCGCACCATGACAGCATAAGGGGCAGATGATGCGCAGCTTTGAACAGCTTAAAAAGATTGAGAACGTGGTAGCCGGGCAAACTGCAACGTTGCAGCTTCCGATTGGCCCCACTTATGACAAATTGCGCTTTAAGCTGGCAGGCGTTACGCCAGCACAATGCAAAAATGTAAAGCTGGAGCTAAACGGGCGTTTAATTTCAGACTTCACTGACTTTGCCGAAATGCAAAAAATTGACGCTTATTACGGTCGCCGTGTGCAAGCGGGCTTTGTAACGTGGCACTTTAATGAAGATGACATTACCGCCAATTTGGCTGATGGCCGTTTCTTTGGTCTGGCAACGCTGGGCTTATCTACCGCAACTATCAGCTTTGATATTGATGCGGCAGCGGCTAACCCGGTTGTGGCCGTGTATGCAGAAAAATCGTCACCATTCCCAGCCGAACAGCAATGGCTTAAGAAATACCGCCGTTACCCGTTCCCGCAGGGCGCTGGCGAATTTAGCGAGCATACCACGTTGCCAAAACCAATCGGCGCAACTATCAAGGCCATTCACGCCATGAAGGCGGACGTTGAAGCGGTAGAACTTATCGTGGATAACACGCGCTGGTTTGAATTCCCTAAAGCCGTTAATGAAGAAATGCAAAAAGACTACGGTCAGCAAGTTAAGCGCGTACCGCAAGCGGGCATGTTTACGCTGGATTTTGCATTGCAGGGCGATGTGGGTAACACCATGCCAATTACGCCAGGCATTCAGGACTTACGGCTAAAAACCAAGGCCACCGCAGGCGGTCAGATTGTTGTAGGTATTGAATACTACGACCGTTGGACTCAGGCAGGCTTCTAAGGGGGCGATATGTCAACACTAGCGCAAAACGTCCCCGGCTCACCGGTGCAAAACACCGGCGGGCAATCCATTTGGGGCAATGTTACCGGGTTTTTAAATGGCGCGCTGGATACCTACGCCCGTTATGAGCAAATTCGGGCGGGGCAAAACCCGCAACTGACCTACGCCGAAAAAACCAATGTGGTATCAGTGCCAAGCGGGCAGGCTGTGGTAGTAGAGGGTGCAGCAGGTACGCAGGCATCAGCGCAGCAGGCCAGTTTCAGCATCGCCGGTTACAGCGTACCAAAGCCTATCGCCTACGGCGTACTGGCTATCGGCGGGCTTCTCCTGCTTAAGAAGGCGAAAGTGTTATGAAGCCATCAACACGTTCGTTTTTAAAAGGCGCAGGCGTGGCAATTATTGCTGCGTACCTCATTACAAAATGGCAAGAGCGAAAAAAAGCTAAGGCAGGTGCCTAATGTTACCACTGGGTTTTCCGGGGGCCGGTGCCGTGGGCGGCTTACCTAACTTTAGTTCATCTAGCTCAGCCAGCGGCCAAACCGGTTCGCAAGCGCAAACGGGTGATTTTGTAGGCGGCAGCGTGAATTTGGGCGGTGGCCCGAATCAAATGTTGCTATTTGCAGGTCTGGCAGTTGTGGCGTACTTGTTGTGGAAGCGCAAATAGAACGGCTACCCGCCAGCATGGCACACGTTATACGCCATGCGGCGGGGCAGTATCTGCAAGACATTACCGCCGAAATAGAAAAAGGCAGCGCCGAGCTTTACAGGTTTGACGACTGCTTTTTTTGTTTCCGATTAGAGCAATATCAGCAAGATAAAGAATTAGTAGTGATAGCGGCAGAGGGCGAAAACCTAATGAAACACTGCAACGCGATCATTCAAAAAGCAACGGCGCTGGGGTGCAGTGCAATCCGCTTTCACACCAGCCAACAAAAATTAGGCCGAGCCATGCGCCGCTATAACGCGCAGGAAGTCGAGCGAGTTTATAAGGTGGTTTTATAATGGGCGGTTCCAGCAAAAGCGCTAACTCTAGCGCCCAATCCAGTAGTAACGTCAGCAATACCTACGGCATTCAGGACGGCGTAGGTATTTGGGGTAACGTAGGCAGCTACGATGCCAGCACCAACAACACAGATATTTTTGCAGATTACAGCGACCGGTCTGTGACCGATATTTACATGGATAGCAGCGACCGATCAGTAACAGAGTTATCCGGGCAATTCGCAGGCACCAACAACAGCGGCACAATCCAAATTACAGACGGCGGCGCATTCGATTTGGTGCGGGATGCCACAAGCGGTGTTTACTCGCTGGCTGATAACGTCACCAGCTCAGCACTTGGCGCAATGCAAAACACAACGTACGCCGCTTTGACTGGCAACAGTGATTTAGCCATTACCGCCGTCAGCTCAGGCAATGCACTGGCTCGGGATTTAGCAGCAGAAAGTAATTTACTGGCCCGCGATTCATTAGCTTTCGGCGGTTCGCTGGTTAAAGACCTGTTTGCGACAACAGGCGAGCTAAACCAGCAAAAAGACGATTTTCTGAATAACGCGCAAAAATACGCATTTCAGTTTGCCGATAACGCCAGCCGATCAGATGGTCAGCAGCTCGCCATCCAAACCAACAAAACCATGCTGTATATCGCACTTGCCGCCGCTGGCACGGTGGCTGTTATCGCATTAAACAAGGGTCAATAACATGATTTTTAGTATTACGCTTAATGCCAACGAACAAAGGGAGTTAAATGGCACTGGCCGCTTTTTTAACTTGCTTTCATGCTCAGCGGGTCAGGTTAGAATTCGCGCAATTGATAGCGATGGTCGCGAAATTACGTCAACACTGATTTTAAATGGGGACTCTATTGAGTTTGAGCATTTAGTTTCAAAGCTGTACGTTCAGGCCAGTGAAGATGCAAGCGCCACACTGTATTTTTCGCAGCATAAGCTAGTAAATAATGGTGTAACAGTAAAAGCTGCTGGCTCAATTAAAAGTACAGTCAAGCGTGTCGCGGGTGTTCAAAAGCTAAATAGCGTAGCGGCACAAAATCAGAAAATTATTGTTAGACCTGAAAGCCCCGTAAAAATTGGGGGGCAGGGTGAGCAGTTATTTAATGTTGCGCAAAACGAAAAGTTAGAACTGGAATTGCTGGGTGATATTTATGCAGCAAAAGAGCCGCTATTTATTGAGCCAACATTAAATGCTCAAGAAGTTGTTTTTTCGGAATCGGTTTTGAACTGGAATGCGAACGGGAAGATATACGGGACAAATAAAAAAATATTTTTAACGTGGATTAATACCAGTTATTTAAATTTTAATTTTGTCTGGAGGAACGGCGTAGCTGAAAGCTTTAATAGCAGAGAAATACCATTTCGGGCGGGTTCGTTGGGCGGTGCATTTTTACAAGGACGATTTTGTTGGGTAGACTCTGTGAGAGATTGTATTTATTTGGCAGGCCAGGTACAGATTTCAGGGCTGCATTACTTGGCGGTATGCAGAACGTATGATTTTGAGATTTACGAGCCGGTATCATATATCGAAATATCAAATTTAACTGCTGGATTGTTAACAACAAACAACACGTTTAATTTTTGCGTGTCGGAAGATGAAAGCGTGATGACATTTAGCGGCAGAACAACACTGGCTGAAGAGTTATTAATATGTTGTGACATTAATAGAAATAGGTGGGATGTTCAGCAGTGGAGCGATATAACATTTGATACTTATATGTGGTTGCAGCCACACAGAAAAGGAGTTGGATTCAATTATATAAAAAAAATGGGTGTGAGTAGTAACCATGATATATATAAAAAATTGCCGGGAGTGCCGTTAATATCAATTGGGGCTGTAAATTATGAGTCTCAGCCGTTTTTGACGCATGGAGTTAACGGCTTGCTGTGGATGTATAACAATACAAGCAATGAATTAAGGGCAATTAACGATGCCGGTGAGACTGTTTTTAATTTAAATATTGCATTGGCAAGTCCGGGTGATGGTCGCTACGGTTTTGCGTTCTGCGATGATTACATGGCAATAGTCGGTGAGCAGAAAATTACCATGGCAAATCTAAAGAGTGGGCAGGTAGTGTCGCGCAGTTATTTAAAAGACCCGCTTGCACCCGTGACAAATCAAAATTATGTCTGTGGATTTATGCAGGACGAAACCGGTATATCACTGCTATCGCTAAAAAATGGATGGGTATCATCTGATACAAAATATTACATTTTTGAAATGCCATTCAACTTAACGGCTGGCGATTTACTGCCCACGAAAGTTGAAGTGCTGGAGCTATTCTGATGCAAACAGAAAGCGCAATTGCCATAGCTGTTATTGCAGCGATTGGCCTGTATTTTTACAGAAAGCCGCCGGGCGGTGGCCATTCAGGCGCTAGCGAGCAACCCACTCAAACAACACCAGTAGGTAGCAATATGACAAAGGCACCCATAACCAAGCCAACGCGCAACAATGACCCTATCATGCCGAACACCGGCACCGGGCCGCGCGGCATTCGCAACAATAACCCGCTTAACATCGAATTTAACGCTACAAACCAGTGGGACGGTCAAACCGGTTCAGATGGCCGCTTTGCCATTTTTACTACGCCATTTTTCGGTATACGCGCAGCCGGTCGACTGCTAAGAAATTACCGAGTAAGCCACGGATTAAACACGCCGCGCGGCATTATTTCCCGCTGGGCGCCGGCATTTGAAAATAACGTCAGTGCTTACTTGAACAGCGTCACCAAACGTACCGGCTTTTTGCCTGACCTTGTTTTAAACCAAGGTGACTACCCGGCACTGGTTGCAGCCATGATATTGCACGAAAACGGCCAGCAGCCGTACACCATGCAACTGATAGCGGAGGCAGTAAATGCCGGGTTTAACTAGCAAGCAGCTTAACCTAGCAATTGCAACAGCGCTGGCACTGGCGCTGCTGTGGGTGTATCGGCGCGCCGGTGCAGTGGTAACAGCAGGGCAGGACGCAATAAAGCCAATAACCGACCCGATAGGCAAGGCGCTGGCAGAGGCCCGCTACGGCGCGCCGGGTTCGGGCGTACAGGCAGCACAGTCTTACATTGTGCTGCGTCAGCGTGATTTTAGTAGCGCAGGTGTAATGAACGAAAGCGCCTACACTGCCGCCAGTAAAATGCACGCTAGCAACGTCAGCATACTCCAGCGCGTGTTAACAGTGGGCCGCAGACTGCAAGAGCCGTATTTAAGTGCCGTAAAAAGCAATAGTGAAATTATCGTCACGCTAGACGGCAATATCCATAAGTTTTAGAGGTAGCATGAAAAGCAAATTTAAACAGTTCTGGAAAAAGCACCGGCGCGCCTTGGCGCTGGTAGCGGGTTTAATTGGCACGCCGCTGGCCGCTGGCGTGTTTCTGGTGGGCGACCACATTGCAACGCAGGAGAGCGTAAAACATGGCTGAGCCTGCGTTAATCGAAATGCTGCAACAGCTATTAGCAAGCGGCGCTAACGGTGCAACGATTGCCATATTCTTTTTTATCTACCGGCTAGACAAGCGGGTGTCGCATTTGGAAACCTTACGCATTTTGGAAGAGCGCGCAGCAAAGCGGGCGGCAAGTTAGCCGCCTTTTGTATTGTAGGCAGTTACTTGCGGGTGTTTCGCTCAATTTGCAGTTGGCATAGCAACATCTGAGCGTTGAATTTTAATTTCTGACCAGCGGAAGAGCCTGCGGCAAAACCTAGCAATAGGCCACAAAGCCCAATACCAAAACTAAACGTAGGGTTCGCCGAGGTGGCAATATAGCCAACCACAAAACCAATAACGAAAAATATAAATGCGTAGCTAATAGCAATAGAGCGCGCCTTTTTGTAAAGCGATTCCGCTTCTTTTAAAATCAGCTTGTCATCAAACTCAACCATAAAAACTCCTTTTATATTAACGTGAAGCTTTATCGTAACAGAGGCGGGGCACTTTTGACCAGTCAACGGCGGCACCAATAAACTGCCAGAATACCAAAACTTCCAGCGCAACAAACCGGCCATCTGGTAAATACACACCGTCATTGCTAACTCGTAAACCGCGCCGCCGCCACTCCCAGGGCAAAAACTCCCCGTGAAAAATCGCCTCAAGGTGAATTCGGGCGCGCTCAGGCATACCGAACTTGATCCAGCGGTGCAGGGTTCGCTCAGATACGGCAAAAAAAGCAGCGGCGCGGGGTATATCCAGCTCGCAAAACTGCGTACAAAACCCGGCATTAAGTAATAAAGTCAGGTCGCTTATAGATTTTGTTGTCATTAGCATAGATTTATTAATTCCGTTTAGTTATTAAAAGTGGTTGAATTGCCCAATTTCGGTAACTGCAAAAAATGAGCCTTTGAGGTCGGAATTTTGAACAAAGGGGCATTTAGTAAAAAACGGGGTTCTAATAAACTAAATAACGAATTTAACATAATATACATTATGAGCTAGCAAGGGTAAAGTACAGTAGTTAACTTTTCAAGCTTACTGACTCCGCTAAGCTACTGTAGTTTCTGCTTTTTTACCCAAGCCAGATAATGTTGTATTTTCTCATCTGCTTGTAGCGCGTTTAACGTATTAAAGTTTTTTGCCAAGGCCATTTCATCATAAAAGCGATGTATCGTTTTTCTGCTTTGCTGTAATGCTTTTGAAAATAACTGCGCCTATGCATTTTTCTAGGGATTAAATGATGAAATGTCAGCGAGCATTGTCGTTCACAAAGCTCACAAGCTAATTGTCGTTTCATAAGTCTGGTTTTTAACTGCTTTCTATTTTAAACGTTCAGCCAAACAGTTTAGATGTGCGCCGGATGTTAACACTACAATCTATTTTGACGTTGTGTGCGTAAAATACTAAAACCTATTCGGATATCGCTATGCGCTTTACCATAATAAATATTGCCGTTGCGCTTATCTTGTTACAGGCAGCAACTAGCAAAACTCTGGCAAATACTAAGGTTGACACTATGCTGGCAAACTTGCCTTCTACTATCAGTTTAGCGTTTTACGAACCTGAACATTTTACGCAAATCAGGCTTATCCACGACACTGTTATGGGTGGACGTTCTGCTGGTAGTATTGCGGTTGCTGACAACCCAGCCGGTTTATTATTTTCCGGTACTTTGTCCTTAGCCAATAACGGGGGTTTTGCTTCTGCCGAGTTTTCATTGGCTAAGCCTTTGCGTGCGAATGCGCTCGACAGTGTCTACTTGCATGCATTGGCTGATGGCAGAAAATATCAGTTACGCTTAAAAACGCCTTTTATACCTAATGGCGTAGCATATGTCGCTGATATTGAAACAGACACCAGAGCACAACATTACTTCGTACCTGTTACCGCTTTTCGGGCGCAGTTTCGGGGACAAGCCGTCAGGAATATGCCTAGGCTTAACTTAGCGGATGTGATTCACATTAGTATTATGTTAGCGGATAAGCAAGCTGGCGCTTTCTCTATTATTTTGTATTCTATAAACTTTTCAACGGTAAAAACAATTTAAACAACAGGCCGAATGCAAGGTGTGGATCCCCCGCTACATTCAGCCAGTTAATGCTGATTTTTACGCTAGTTGAGCGACGATAGTTTGCAAAGCAGCTAATGGATCTGCTGCTTTGGTAATGGGACGGCCTATCACCATATAGTCAACGCCGGCTTGTTTTGCAGCACTTGGCGTCATAACTCTGCGCTGATCATCAGCTGCACTATCGGCAGGTCTGATCCCCGGCGTAACCAATTGAAAGCTGCTGCCAAACTGGCTTTTTAATAATTGGGCTTCTTGAGCAGAGCATACAACACCGTCCAAGCCTGCAACTGCTGTTAAGCTTGCCAGCCTTAACACTTGCTCTGCTGGGGTTAAAGTTATACCTAGCTCCAACAAATCGGCTTGTTCCATACTGGTTAACACTGTCACGGCAATAAGTTTTGGCCGGCTAGCACCAAAACAGGTCAGCGCATCTTTAGCCGCAACCATCATCCGGCTGCCCCCACTGGCATGGACATTTACCATCCATACGCCTAAATCAGCGGCGGCTTGTACTGCTTTGGCGACGGTATTGGGGATGTCATGAAACTTTAAATCGAGAAAAACATCGAAATGCTGTTGCTGTAGTGCAGTCACAAACTGTGGGCCAAAACGGGTAAACATTTCCTTGCCGACTTTTAACCGACACAAGCTGGGGTCGAGTTGGCTAACTAAATTCAAGGCGTCCGCCTGTTTTTCGTAATCCAGGGCAACAACAATAGGCGTATGGCAAGACATGAATAATCCTTGAGCTATTAACTAACGGCCGTCAACACCGCTAATCGGTTCTACCGTTTCCCATTGCTGGCAAGAGGGGCATAACCAATAAGGTTGACGGGTCTTAAAGCCGCAACTGCGGCAACTATATAATACTTTACTGGCTAAATAGGCATTAACCAGCTCTTCTACTGATGACAGCACCTCGGCGGCTTGCGCTGAATCTTGCTGGCGTAATTGTAATAGTTTTTGAAAAAGCCGAATGTTCGGCTGCTGTTGCAGCTTATCGAGTAAATAATGCTCTGCCGCTTTGGTCGAACCATGTTCGGCCAACCAATCGCTTAGTAATAAACGTGCGCTAATGTTGTGATGCTTGTCTGCAAGCAGTGTCAGTAATTGATACCACTCGTCGGCGTCCATATTGCATTGGCTAAGCATCGGCAGTAAATCTGCACTCCACTGTGGTTTCTGTTTAATAATACTAAGGAGCGTTTCTTTGGCGGTGGCTGCATCATCTTGCAGCAAAGCGTATTTAGCCAGTTCAAAGCGTGGCCGCACGGCTTGTGGATAACGTGTGGCAAGATCAGCCAGGGCTTTGCTGTGTATATTGCCTTTGTCTTCGTTAGCCGATGCAGTGGGTAATTTGTCTTGCAGTGTTTGCGTATGCATATTGGCAAGTGCTATACGCAAAGACTTTGATTTGGTTTTTTCTACTTCAGAGGCAAGTGCAACGGCTTTATTTAGCTCGTGGGTGGCCATAAAGATGCTAAACAGTTGCTTTAATATCGCTTCACGTAATGGTTCGCAGCTAACTATTTGCTGCAACAAACGCTCTGCTCTATCGTATAAGCCGGCGGAATAGTAATCTTTGGCCAATTCAAATTGAATTTGCTGCGCTTGTAGCTTGGGGAGTTTTAACTTGTGTAGTTTTTCATGGATGCGAATGGCTTTATCCCAGTCGCCTTTGCGCCGGAACAAATTGGCCAGCGCAAGATAAGTATCAATGGTTGCCGCTTCAATATCGAGCAACTCTAATAGTTGCTCGATAGCCTTGTCTTCTTGATCGGTAAGGAGAAAATTCAACCCGGAAGACAGGTTGCGGGTAATATTCGCCCTACCCTTGAGTTCTTTATGCTTAAGGCTATTCCGCCCCATAAACCAGCCATAAGCGGCGGCGACAGGAAGCAGAAGAAATAGCAGTTCAGGCATATAAATCAGGTGTTTTCGGTAGTTTTGGTCAACCAGCGTTTGGTCTTGCGTTGTAATACAAAGAATAAGCTAAACAACAAACCTAACACTATGCCAAGCACCAGAAAAATCACGGCAATGTCTACAACGCGTAAGGAAAGCTTAACTACTAATAAATTCAGCTCTGTAAGCTGTTGATTAGTAGAGCCGAGTAAAAAGCCCAGCAGTAATACCGCTATGCTGAAAATAAAAAATAGGACTTTACGCAACACTCAGCTCCGGTTGTAGCACCTGCAACAGCAGCATCAGCTATTATCTTTTACGCGATCGCGTAATTCTTTACCTGGCTTAAAGTGTGGCACATATTTACCGTCTAATTCCACTTTGTCACCGGTTTTTGGATTACGGCCAACACGTGGTGCACGGTAGTGCAGAGAAAAGCTACCAAAGCCACGAATTTCAATTCGTTCGCTGGAAGCGAGTGATTGTGCCATCTGTTCAAGAATTTCTTTTACAGATGCTTCAACATCCTTGACCTGAATATGCGGGAAATCAGTTGCTAATTTTTCAATCAATTCAGACTTGGTCATAGACCCTCCGGCAAACCTGCAGTAGGAGAAAGCAAGGGGCACAAGCCCCCTGCTTCATTCGCAATTAATCCTGCTTTTGTGCAGCTTTAAATGCTTCCGCCATAGCGTTAACACCAAAGTCAGCTTCTGGCTGCTTGCTGTTAATGGTATCCATGGCTTCTTTTTCTTCGGCTTCGAATTTCGCTTTGATTGACAGGCTGATTACGCGGTTCTTGCGATCAACACCCATTAAACGCGCTTCAACTTCTTCACCAACTTTCAGTGCAGTTGTTGCATCTTCGATACGCTCACGAGAGATATCAGACACGCGAACATAACCTTCAACTGCACCTTCTAACATCACAGTAGCGCCTTTAGCGTCAACGGCAGTTACTTCACCTTTAACGATAGCACCTTTTTTGTTGTCAGCAAGGTAACCATTGAACGGATCTTCATCCAGTTGTTTGATACCTAAAGAAATGCGCTCGCGCTCTGGGTCAACTTGCAACACAACAGCGTGTAATTCGTCGCCTTTCTTGAATTCACGTACCGCTTCTTCGCCAGTGGCGTTCCAGCTGATGTCTGATAAGTGAACCAGACCATCGATGCCGCCATCTAAACCGATGAAGATACCGAAGTCAGTGATTGACTTGATCTTACCGCTTACGCGATCACCCTTGTTAAAGCCCTTAGCGAACTCTTCCCATGGGTTAGCTTTACACTGTTTCAGACCTAAAGAAATACGACGACGTTCTTCGTCAATTTCCAGCACCATAACTTCCACAGAATCACCTAAGTTAACCACTTTAGATGGGTGGATGTTTTTGTTGGTCCAATCCATTTCTGAAACGTGTACTAAGCCTTCTACGCCTTCTTCGATTTCTACGAAGCAGCCGTAATCAGTCAGATTAGTTACACGACCCGTGATACGAGCACCTTCTGGGTAACGTGAAGCGATAGCTGCCCACGGATCTTCGCCCATTTGTTTCAGGCCTAAAGAAACGCGTTGCTTCTCGCGGTCGAATTTCAGTACTTTTACTGGGATTTCGTCGCCAACGTTAACGATTTCGCTTGGATGCTTAACGCGCTTCCATGCCATATCAGTGATATGCAGTAAGCCGTCTACGCCACCTAAGTCTACGAAAGCACCGTAGTCAGTCAGGTTCTTAACGATACCTTTAACTTCCATGCCTTCTTCTAAGTTTTCTAACAGCTGATCGCGCTCTTGGCTGCTTTCAGATTCGATCACAGCACGACGTGATACCACCACGTTGTTACGCTTCTGATCCAGCTTAATTACTTTGAATTCAAGCTCTTTGTTTTCTAAGTGTAGCGTGTCGCGTACTGGGCGTACGTCAACTAATGAACCAGGCAGGAAAGCACGGATGCCATCAACTTCAACTGTGAAGCCACCTTTAACTTTACCAGTGATAACACCGATAACGGTTTCTTTATCTTCGCAAGCTTTTTCCAGGCGAACCCAGGCCTCATGGCGCTTAGCTTTTTCACGAGATAATAAGGTTTCACCGAAACCATCTTCGATAGCGTCTAATGCTACGTCGATGATATCACCCACGCTAACTTCTATTTCGCCGCTCAGTGATTTGAACTGCTCTACAGGAATAGCGGCTTCTGATTTCAGACCGGCGTCAACCATTACAACGTCTTTCAGAATAGCTACAACGGTACCTTTAACGATGGCACCTGGGCGGGTTTCGATTACTTTGAGGCTTTCCTCAAACATTAGTGCAAAATTTTCAGTCATAGTCACTTTTTCAGTTAAGTGCTCCATTTCACATCATGTGTTATGGGGTTGCTAAATTTACCAGCAATATCCTTGTCACTGGCTGTCCAAAATGCGGCCTTGGCCTGGTTCATTTGCCTGTTAACGACAACTTACTGTTAACAAGCTGCAGTACCTCTTGCAGCACTTGTTCAATAGGTTTGTTAGTCGAGTCCAGCATGTGGGCGTCTTCTGCCGGTTTTAATGGCGCTGTAGCGCGATTCATATCGCGCTCGTCCCGAGTCTGGATCTCGCTTAAAAGGTCGCCGATATTAACATCAAAACCCTTTACTTTCAACTCTAAATAACGCCGTCTGGCGCGCTCTTCAGCGTCTGCCGTCAGGAAAACCTTTACTTCTGCTTGTGGAAAGACCACGGTGCCCATGTCTCGACCATCGGCCACAAGCCCTGGAGCTTGCGCAAAAGCGCGTTGCCGACGAAGCAAGGCTTCACGCACCGTTGGCAAGGAGGCAATTTTCGACGCCATATCAGCCACTTCTTGGGTGCGAATAGTTTGGCTGACGTTCTCGCCCTCCAATGTTACTAGCGTATTCCCTTGGGCATCGCTGGCGAACTGCACGTCCAGATGCGCCGCTAACGGCTGTAATGCAGCTTCGTCTGTTGGTGCAATTTGATGATGCATTGCTGCCAGCGCTAAAACGCGATAGATGGCACCGCTATCAAGCAATTGCCAACCCAGTTGCTGTGCCAGTAAACGGCTAATAGTGCCTTTACCTGAACCACCTGGACCGTCGATGGTAACTACTGGTGCATATTGTGGCATCCTACCCCCTGTGAAAAAGCTGGTTAATCGATGTTTCAAAATGGCGCTTATTATACAGCTTTTTATGACAATTGCTGTGCTTATACCCAAAATCATTGCAGTTGCCGCTTACGGCGTAGCAGTTCGTTAAAAAGAAAACGCGTAACAGAATTGGTTACGCGTTTTTGGTACGTTATAGCGCAGCAACGTTTTTACTGACTCAAGCCTTTGAAAACCTCAAAATAGCTGGGAAACGTCTTTGCCGTACATTCTGGGTCTTCAATAGTCACCGCGGTATCGCTTAGCGCCACTAATGAAAAACACATGGCCATGCGATGATCATTGTAAGTAGCGATACTCGCATGTTTTAGCACTGCAGGCGGTGTTACCTTGATATAATCATGGCCTTCTTCTACTTCGGCACCTACTTTGCGCAGTTCAGTCGCCATCGCGGCTAAGCGGTCAGTTTCTTTCACCCGCCAATTGTAGATATTGCGGATCACGGTTGGGCCATCGGCAAACAATGCCGTGGTTGCTATCGTCATTGCCGCATCAGGAATCGCATTATAATCACGATCAATGCCACGCAAAGTGTTACGCGTTACCGCAATATAATCATCTGCCCATTCCACTTTGGCGCCCATGGCTTCCAGCGCATCGGCAAAGTGAATATCCCCTTGTACCGCGTGTTTACCAATGCCAGTGACTTTAATAGTGCCGCCTTTAATGGCCGCGGCAGCTAAAAAGTACGATGCCGAAGAGGCGTCACCCTCAACCAACCACTGCCCGGGTGAGCGGTAACACTGGTTACCCGTTACCAAAAACCGCTGATAATGTTGATTTTCTACCTCAACACCAAAGCGCGACATCAAGGCCAGTGTAATATCGATATAAGGCTTAGAAACTAATTCGCCTTCTATCACAATCTCACTATCACCAGCTAGCAGTGGCGCTATCATCAAGACGGCCGTTAAAAACTGGCTGGAGATACTGCCATCAATACTAATGCGGCCACCGGTTAATACTTTGCCTTTGATATTGAGTGGCGGGAAACCATCATTTTCTAGATAGTTAACATCTGCCTGCCATTGCCGTAATGCATCCACCAAATGACCAATCGGCCGCTCGTACATGCGAGGCTCACCAGTAAGCGTCACATCCACATTAGAAGCCGCCAACGCAGCGGTTAACGGCCGCATTGCCGTACCGGCGTTGCCTAAAAATAAGTTAATGGCTTCTGGTTGGTTAAACAGGCCAGCTAAGCCCTGCACTTCGCATTGGGTACGACAACTCGATAAGGTGTAATTTACCCCTAACGTGGTTAACGCATTGAGCATATGCCTGACATCATCGCTGTCCAGTAAATTACTGATCTGGGTGCTGCCCTCTGCCAGAGCGGCTAACAGCAAAACCCGATTAGAGATACTTTTAGAGCCGGGCAAATGCACTTCACCGGCGATGTGTTTAATAGGCGCTAATGTAAGTGTTTTCATCCGTGCACCCGCTCAAATTCGCGCATAAAGCTGACCAGAGTTTGCACCCCTTCCAACGGCATGGCGTTATAAATACTGGCCCGCATACCACCCACCATCCTATGTCCCTTTAATGCCAGCAAACCCTGTTGTTCTGCCTGACTGACAAAAACATCATTCAGTTTTTCATCAGCTAAGAAAAAAGGCACATTCATCCACGAGCGATAAGTGGGATCAACGTCGTTACGATAAAAACCACTTTGATCAATATATTGATACAGGGTGTCGGCTTTTAATTGATTGCGCTTGGCCATTGCCGCAACGCCACCTTGTTGCTTCAGCCATTTAAAGACTAACCCCGCTAAATACCAGGCATAGGTCGGCGGTGTGTTAAACATACTGTCGTTCTCGGCCGCCAGTCGATAATCTAATACCGCCGGAATAGCAGCATTTTTTGCAGGTAGCAAATCTTCGCGCACTATGACCAGCGTTAAACCTGAAGGTCCAATATTTTTCTGGGCACCGGCATAGATCACTCCATAGCGACTGACATCAATAGGCCGTGACAAAATGGTTGACGATAAATCAGCAACGATAGGCACTGTAGTTACCGGTAAATCGGTAAATTCTAAACCATCCACCGTTTCATTCGGGCAGCAATGTACATAGGCGGCATCAGTACTAAGTTGCCAATTGGCGGTATCTATCAGGCCGCGTAATTGTTCAGGCGTTTTAACGCGGACATCTTGCGCCCTCACCTGACCAAACTTTTGCGCCTCTTCTACAGCGGCTAACGACCAGGCACCGGAGATAATGTAGTCTGCGCTTTTGCCTGTTTGCATTAAATTAAGCGGTACGGCTGAAAATTGGCCGCGGCCACCACCATGCATAAACAGCACTTTATAGTTAGCTGGTATTGCTAATAAATCCCGCAAGTCTTGTTCTGCTTCAGCAGCAAGCTTGATAAAAGGCTTACTACGGTGGCTAATTTCCATTACCGAGCTGCCTTGGCCATGCCAGTTAATAAATTCCTGCTGTGCCTGTTGCATCACGTCCACGGGCAACATGGCCGGGCCAGCACAAAAATTATAGGTGGTCATTGTCACTTCTCACTTCTAGGTTTGCTAATTGAGTTGGTTAACTGGCCTTGGTTAATACCCTTCGTACTTTTAATCGCAATGGTGTTGAGCTACCTGCCATGCTAAATAGTTTGGGATTTTTTTTATATATGTTCTTTAAAAAGAAAACGAGCGCCACAGCGCCCGTTTTTTAGCAGTTACTCTTCTTCGCCTGTTACATCTTGTGCTAACTGGCTGTCCTGCACCTCTGGTGTGCGGCTGCTACCTTCCGCTAGCGCAGCAAGTACTTCATCGTCTTGAATTTCATCAATCCGTTCTACACCAACCACTTTTTCACCTTCTTGCGTCCGGATCAAGATAACGCCCTGAGTATTACGGCCCACTTCAGATACTTCTTTTACGCGGGTACGTACTAAGGTGCCTTTGTTAGAGATCATCATAATCTCATCACTGTCAGCAACTTGTACAGCGCCCACCACCAGGCCATTACGCTCCGATACTTTAATTGACACTACGCCCTGTGTAGCACGGCTCTTCGCCGGATACTCGGTTAATGAAGTCCGTTTACCATAGCCATTTTCAGTTACGGTTAAGATGGCACCCTCGCCGTTTGGAATAATCAGCGAGACAACACTGCCGCCTTCACGTAATTTGATACCCCGTACCCCGGTAGCGGTACGGCCCATCCCGCGTACTTGATCTTCAGTGAAGCGCACGACTTTACCGTCATCCGAGAACAACATAATCTCGTTACTGCCATCGGTAATACCAACATCAATTAAGCGATCACCTTCATTCAGGTTTACTGCAATAATGCCGTTAGCCCGTGGCCGTGAGTATTCTGTTAAGGCGGTTTTCTTCACGGTACCGTTGGCCGTTGCCATAAAGACGTACTTGCCTTCTTCGTACTCGCGTACTGGCAGAATAGCGTTGATCCGCTCGCCTTCTTCTAATGGCAGCAAGTTGACAATTGGCTTACCACGCGCAGTACGGCTGGCAAGTGGCAATTGATACACTTTCATCCAATACATTCTGCCTCGGTTAGAGAAGCAAAGAATAGTATCGTGAGTACTGGCTACCAATAACTTATCGACAAAGTCTTCGTCTTTTACAGTGGTTGCTGCTTTACCGCGGCCACCACGGCGTTGTGCTTCGTAGTCAGTAATAGGCTGATATTTAGCATAGCCAAGATGCGATAAGGTCACCACCACATCTTCTTCGGTGATCAAATCTTCCATATTGATATCCAGCATATTATCCTGGATTTCCGTACGGCGGGCATCGCCATATTGCGCTTTTACTGCAGCGAGCTCTTCACAGATTACTTCCATTAAGCGCTCTGGGCTGGCTAAGATATACAGCAGCTCTGCAATCAGTTGCAGTAGCTCTTTGTATTCTGCCAGGATCTTGTCATGTTCAAGGCCGGTTAACTTGTGTAAGCGTAAATCGAGGATCGCTTGAGCTTGTTGTTCGGTTAAGAAATACATGCCTTCACGAATACCAAAATGCGCTTCTAACCATTCCGGACGGGCGGCATTTTCACCAGCCCGCTCCAACATGGCACTAACATCACCAAGCTGCCAGCCGCGAGCGACTAAACCGGCTTTAGCTTCAGCCGGGCTGGCTGAATTTTTAATCAGCTCAATAATTTCATCAATATTGGCCAGCGCTATCGCTAAGCCTTCTAAGATGTGAGCGCGATCACGGGCTTTACGTAAATCGTATACCGTGCGCCGGGTTACCACTTCGCGCCGATGCAGAATAAAGTATTCCAGCATCTCTTTTAAGCTTAACAGCTTGGGTTGACCATTTGCTAAGGCCACCATATTAATACCAAACACGTTTTGCATTTGCGTGTTGGAGTAAAGCTGGTTAAGCATTACGTCAGTTGATTCACCGCGCTTAAGCTCGATAACTATCCGCATACCGTCTTTGTCAGACTCATCCCGCAGTGCTGAGATGCCTTCGATGCGTTTTTCTTTCACCAGCTCGGCAATTTTTTCAATTAAACGGGCTTTGTTAACCTGATACGGAATTTCATAAACGATAATGGATTCGCGGCCGGTTTTTTCATCCGTTTCGATAAAGGTTTTCGCACGAATATAAACTTTACCACGGCCAGTACGGTAAGCCTCTTCAATACCTTTGCGACCGTTAATAATGGCCGCAGTGGGGAAATCAGGCCCCGGGATAAGTTGCATTAACTCATGCAGTTCAATATCCGGGTTAGCAATGAGTGCTAAACAGCCATCAATAACCTCATTCAGGTTATGTGGTGGTATATTCGTGGCCATACCTACGGCGATACCAGAGGATCCATTCACCAGTAGATTAGGTACCTTGGTAGGTAATACCGCAGGAATTAACTCTGTACCGTCATAGTTGGGAACAAAATCAACGGTTTCTTTATCCAGATCGGCTAATAGCTCATGCGCTATCCGGGCCATCCGCACTTCGGTATAACGCATCGCTGCGGCTGAGTCACCATCAATCGAACCGAAGTTACCCTGGCCATCAACCAGCATATAACGTAGTGAAAACGGCTGAGCCATCCGCACTATGGTATCGTATACTGCACTGTCACCATGAGGGTGGTATTTACCGATAACGTCACCGACCACACGGGCCGATTTTTTGTAAGCTTTGTTCCAGTCGTTGCCAAGTTCTTTCATGGCGAACAACACGCGACGGTGTACCGGCTTTAAACCATCCCGGACATCGGGTAAGGCGCGGCCAACAATGACGCTCATCGCATAATCGAGATAGGAATTTTTTAATTCCTCTTCGATATTAATTGGGACTATTTCTCTGGCCAGATCTGTCATAAAACGTTACTTTCCCTTAAATCAGATAGATAACTCGCTTTTCTTGCCTTTGTTTAGCGCGAGACAACGCAGGATTCTACCACATAAAAAGCACCTTGCCATGCCTGATTATGCTGGCTGCGTAGATTGCCGCCTTTGCCATAACAGATCAAGGCTTTATAATAATGAAAAACAACCAGGTTAGAATGATGACAACACAAAGCAATGTAGATCCAGCGGAGATCGCCAAATTTAATGATATCGCTGCCCGCTGGTGGGATCCAGAAGGTGAGTTTAAGCCTCTGCATTTGTTAAACCCTACCCGACTTTCCTATATTAGCGATCAGCTGGGTGGGCTTTTTGGCCGCAAAATCATTGATGTTGGTTGCGGTGGCGGCATTTTGGCAGAGAGCATGGCGCGTACCGGCGCTGAAGTGACCGGTATAGATATGGCAACTGATGGCTTAAATGTGGCGCGGCTGCATGCGCTAGAAAGCGGCTTAACGCTTGATTATCAGCAAAGCACTGCGGAAGATTTTGCGAAGTTGCACCCAAGCAGCTTTGAGTTGGTAACTTGTATGGAGATGCTTGAACATGTCCCTGATCCTGCGTCAGTAATTCAGGCTTGTGCTGATCTCGCCGCACCGGGAGCGACCTTGGTATTTTCAACCATTAATAAAACCCCTAAAGCTTATCTATTCGCAATTTTAGGTGCTGAGCATTTACTGCGCTTAGTCCCCAAGGGCACTCATCAGTTTGCTAAATTTATCCGGCCTTCAGTACTAATGCGTTATATCGAAAGTGCTGGCTTAGAATTGGTTGATGCCACAGGGCTGCATTTTAACCCGCTACAGAACAGCTTTAAAATGGCTCCGGGTTTAGACGTTAATTATTTTGTGGTCGCCCGCAAGCCAGTTTGATTTAGCCAGCAGTTTGGCCGTTGCCGAGACGGCCAAATAGCTCGTTGGACTTAAAATGTTCGTTTATAGAACAAATAATTTTTTAAGCAAATTTTGTATAAAAAAGCTTGCCTAAATCAGGCGAGACTCGGCACACTAAGCCACAGGTTAGCAGCTACTTACCCCCCGCCTTTTCAATCAAAATTGCCTGTTTCATTCCCTTGCAAAACTCATCAATACACACTATCTTGTGATCGTCTTTTGAAATACACCTATATGTTGTGTAATTCGTCAGCAACGTCTGTGTATTTTCTCGCCGGGCACTACGCGCGGTTAATCAAATTTTAAAAGAAATGGAACACTTCAGCGATGACTCAAACTCTTTTTGTGACTAAGCGCGATGGTCGGCGCGAACCTCTGGATTTAGACAAAATTCATCGGGTTATAACCTGGGCGGCCGAAGGCTTGACGAACGTCTCGGTTTCACAGGTTGAACTAAAATCACATATTCAGTTTTATGATGGCATTAAATCTTCTGATATACATGAGACCATCATTAAAGCTGCCGCTGATCTGATTGCGAAGGAAACGCCAGATTACCAGTATATGGCCGCACGGTTGGCTGTATTTCATCTACGCAAAAAAGCCTATGGCCAGTTTGAGCCACCGCACTTGTATCAACATGTAGTGAAAATGGTTGAGGCTAAACGCTATGATGCGCATATTCTAGCCGACTACAGCCCGGAAGAAATTGAGCAGCTTAATAGCTTTATCGACCACAGCCGTGATTTAAATTTTAGCTACGCGGCCGTGAAGCAATTAGAAGGCAAATATCTGGTACAAAACCGGGTAACCGGCGAGATCTATGAAAGCGCCCAGTTCTTGTATATTTTGGTGGCGGCGTGTTTATTTGCTAACTACCCAAAGAGCAACCGCTTAGATTATGTTCGCCGTTTTTACGATGCCACTTCGTTGTTTAAAATCTCCTTACCTACGCCAATTATGTCTGGTGTACGTACTCCTACCCGTCAATTTAGTTCTTGTGTGTTGATTGAGTGTGGTGACAGCTTAGACTCTATTAATGCTACCTCCAGCGCCATTGTTAAATATGTGAGCCAGCGTGCGGGTATTGGCATCAACGCGGGGCGTATCCGTGCCTTGGGCAGCCCTATTCGTAACGGTGAAGCTTTTCATACCGGTTGTATCCCATTTTACAAGCATTTCCAAACGGCGGTTAAAAGCTGTTCGCAAGGTGGTGTGCGTGGCGGTGCAGCAACCTTATTTTACCCGCTATGGCACTTAGAAGTTGAATCCTTGCTGGTATTGAAAAACAACCGCGGTGTAGAAGAGAACCGGGTACGGCATTTAGATTACGGTGTGCAGTTTAACCGCTTAATGTATCAGCGTTTAATTAAAGACGATTATATTACCTTGTTCAGCCCCTCTGATGTGCCGGGCTTGTATGATGCCTTTTTTGAAAATCAGGAACGTTTTGAATCGCTCTATGTTAAATATGAAGCTGATCGCAAAATTCGCAAAAAACGCATTAAAGCTATCGAGCTGTTCACGCTCTTTATGCAAGAGCGTGCCAGTACCGGCCGGATTTATCTGCAGAATGTCGACCACTGTAATACGCACAGCCCCTTTAACCCAGAGTTTGCGCCAGTACGGCAAAGTAATCTGTGCTTAGAGATTGCCCTGCCTACTAAGCCATTAGAGCATGTTAATGATCCTAATGGTGAGATTGCGCTTTGTACTCTGTCGGCGTTTAACCTAGGCGCTATTACCGATTTAGCTGAATTAGACGAGCTGGCTGAACTTGCTGTACGCTCGCTTGACAGCTTACTGGATTATCAGGATTACCCCATTCCTGCAGCCTACTCCGCCTCTATTGCCCGCCGTACCTTGGGTGTAGGTGTGATTAACTACGCCTATTATCTGGCAAAAAATGGCGTTAAATACTCTGACGGCTCGGCCAATGGTTTAACCCACCGCACCTTTGAGGCTATTCAATATTACCTGTTAAAAGCCTCGGTAAAATTGGCACAAGAGCGTGGCCCTTGCCCCAAATTTAATGAAACCACCTATGCGCAAGGCATCCTGCCAATTGATACCTATAAAAAGGATTTGGATAAAGTTTGTCAGGAACCTTTGCATCTGGATTGGGAGCAATTACGTAAAGATATTCTGCAGTATGGCTTACGTAACTCAACCTTGTCGGCGCTGATGCCGTCAGAAACCTCGTCACAGATTTCTAATGCGACGAACGGTATTGAGCCGCCACGTGGCCATATCAGTGTTAAGGCCAGTAAAGATGGTATTTTAAAGCAAGTAGTACCTGAGTATGATCGGTTAAAAGATCAATACGAGCTGTTGTGGGATATTCCATCAAATGATGGTTATTTGGCACTGGTGGCTATTATGCAGAAATTTATCGACCAGACCATTTCGGCCAATACCAATTACGACCCGGCTAAATTTGACGGTGGCAAAGTACCGATGAAAGTGCTACTAAAAGATTTGCTAAATGCCTACAAACTGGGTGTAAAAACTATGTACTACCATAATACACGTGATGGTGCATCTGACATTCAGGATGATATTAAACCGGCCCAGGAAGATGACGGTTGCGCAGGCGGTGCCTGTAAAATCTAAGAAGATTAAGAGCGGTACTGCCGCTCTTTTTTTGATATCTCTGTTCTTAACAACGATGTTTTTCAGGATTAGTAAATAGCATGGCGTACACGACTTTTAACCGCATCATTAACGATCAACTCCAGGAACCGATGTTCTTTGGTAATGCTGTGAATGTTTCTCGCTATGATCAGCAGAAATACCCCATTTTTGAAAAGCTGATTGAAAAGCAACTGAGTTTCTTCTGGCGACCAGAAGAAATAGACGTGAGTAAAGATCGTATCGATTTTCAGCAGTTACCAGAACATGAAAAACACATTTTTTTAAGTAATCTAAAATACCAGACACTACTCGACTCGGTACAAGGCCGCTCGCCAAATGTGGCACTGCTACCCATAGTGTCGATTCCGGAACTGGAAACCTGGATTGAAACCTGGGCTTTTAGCGAAACCATCCACAGCCGTAGCTATACCCATATCGTACGTAATATCACTGCCGAACCGCATAAGGTGTTCGACGATATTATGCTTAATGAAAAAATACTGGAACGTGCTCAGGATGTGACCCGTTACTACGATGCATTAATTGATGGCGTAAACCTGTACCAGCGCTGCGGTGAAGGCGATCATACTATCAACGGTAAAGTAGAAAGCATTACCCTTAGAGAATTAAAGAAACGGCTGTACCTGTGCATGATGTCGGTTAATGTGCTAGAAGCCATTCGCTTTTACGTCAGCTTTGCTTGTAGCTTTGCCTTTGCTGAACGTGAATTAATGGAAGGCAATGCCAAGATAATCCGGTTGATTGCCCGTGACGAAGCACTGCACCTTACCGGTACCCAGCATATTCTGAATATTATGGCCAGCGGTGATGATGATCCGGAAATGGCAGAAATAGCTCGGGAGTGTGAAGATGATGCCTACGCTATTTTTATGCTGGCGGCAGAGCAGGAAAAAGACTGGGCAGCCTATCTGTTTAAAGATGGCTCGATGATTGGCTTAAACAAAGATATTCTTTGCCAGTATGTTGAGTACATTACCAATAGCCGGATGCAGGCCATTGGCTTAAAACCGCGTTTTGCTACCACGCAAAATCCTATTCCCTGGATAAATACCTGGCTGGTATCCGACAATGTGCAAGTAGCCCCGCAAGAGTCGGAGATTAGCTCCTATTTGGTTGGACAAATTGATAATGAAGTCGATAGTGCTGAATTCGGCGATTTCGATCTTTAAACGTTTTGCTTTTTAAGCATAATGTCTAATGTAATTGTTAATTCGCAAGCGCCGCTGTTATATGACAGCGGCCAGCGCAATTTACTTGATTTCTTAGAGCAGCAAAAACATGACGTCAACTTTCAATGTCGTGAAGGCTTTTGCGGTGCTTGTCGTTGTAAGTTGCTCGAGGGAAAGGTTCGTTATTTACAAGAACCCTTGGCCTTTGTACGAAAGGGAGAATTTTTACCCTGCTGCAGTATCCCGCTTGGCGACATTAGTATAGAAATCCCGAAATAGGATAGCTATTTTTGACTATTTCGCGCAAAATTACCCTATTAATTCGCTTATTATTACCACACTAAATTATGAAATCTGTTCTGTTTTCGCTGTTATTGAGTTTACCGGCCACTGCAGCTGCCCCTGTTGAACTGCAACAAATGTTCGAACAGGCCCGCTACCAGCAACTACTGGCAGAAATAGCCGCACAACCGGATGCTCGTCAGGATCCAGATGTTATGCTGCTACAAGTGCGCGCACTGATCCAGCAGCAATTTCGGGAAGAAGCCAATACGTTATTAAACGAATTACTGTTGGAACATCCGGAACACAGTGGGATCGTAACACAAGCAGCGTTAAATAAATTGGCACTGGCTAATAGTGGTAGTGTGTTTAATGCCCGCAAACGAGCCACGGATGCTTTGGAGTTATTACAAAAAGCGATAGTGCTGCAACCAACCAATTTTCAGGCGCAACAGGCCATAGTTAATTTTTATCAAACTGCCCCGGCAAATGTAGGGGGAAGTAAAGAACTGGCTATGCAACACGCCGAGCAGCTTAGCCAAATTGATGCAAACCAAGGTATTCTGGCAAAAGTTACTATAGCAGTTAACGAAACCCGAATGAGTGATGCACTACAATTACTAGAACAACAGCTTAAGCTCAACCCAGATAATACTGATTTAATGTTGCGCAAAGCAGCATTATTAGCCCAACAACGGGCTTTTCTGGTTGCGCAAGAAACCTATATGCAAGCCCTACCTCTGTTAACTGATCCCATGCAACAGCAGAGTACTCAATTTCAGATTGGTCGTTTAGCCGTGTTTAGCGGCAAGCATCATGCAGCTGCTATTAAGGCATTGGAGAGTTATTTAGACTTTTACCAAAATAGCCAGCAACCCAGATTACACCGGGCTAAACTGCGCTTAGCGCAGCTTTATCTGCGAGAAGGTTCAAGCGATAAGGCACGGGCCTTGTATGCAGAAATAGCAACGGTTGAGAGCGAAGAACAAGATTTTCTGGAAACCCGCACTGAATTAGCGAGGCAACTTGGCTATGTAACAGACTCAGAGCCGCAACTCTGAGTCTGTTATCTGTTTAGTACTTATGCAGTGAGCATTTATTTACGAATACCTTCGACAGTCAAGTCTAACTGTACAGTGGCAGATGCAGGACCTAAATCGGTATTAATGGCAAAGTCTTTTAATGTTAATGTGGTGGTACCGGCAAAACCTGCACGGTAACCGCCCCAAGGATCTTTACCCTCGCCCAATTTTTCGGCGGCAATCACAACTTCTTTCGTTACACCATTTAAGGTTAGGTTACCGTGTAAATCAAAGGTTTCATCAGCTTTTGGTACAATTTTAGTACTAACAAAAGTAGCTTTAGGGTGCTTGCTCACATTTAAAAAATCGCTACTGCGTAAATGTTTATCACGCTCAGCATGGTTAGAATCAATACTATTAGTATCAATCGTTAGTTGAATTTTAGCTTGCTCCAGCTTGTCAGCATCATAGCTGAAATCGCCAGAAAAGGTATTAAAGCGCCCATACAGCCAGCTATACCCCAGGTGGCTTATTTTAAACTGTATAAAGGCATGAGCACCTTCAGTATCAATAACATAATCAGCCGCTTGTGCCGGCAGTGTCATCATCGCGGCCATCGAGGCGGCTAATAATAGTTTTTTCATGGTACTCTCCAATATCCAAAGTTAAGGTTTACGCCCAAACATACGTTTTAACGTGTTGTCTTTATCAATAAAATGATGTTTTAACGCAGCTAAGCCATGCAGTACGGCCAGCGCAATCAAACTGTATGCGACATATTCATGTACCAACCCGGCAATATCTGCCTGATTAGCAAATAAAGCACCAAGCGCAGGTACATCAAACCAGGTAAATACAGCTATTGGCCGACCATCTTCCGTCGAAATTAAATAACCGCTAAGTACCAGTACAAAAATACCCAGATACAAACAGAACTGTACTAATGCCGAGGTGCGTTTTTCCCAGCGCTTATGAGATGGCAAGGCTGAAGGCGGTGGGCTAAGAAAACGCCACAACACACGCAATATCATCACAATTGCCAATAATATACCGATGCTTTTATGCCAATATGGCGCGGTTCGATACCATTGATTGTAATAACTCAGATCGACCATCCAAAAACCGACGGCAAATAAACCAAACACCGTTAACGCGACCAGCCAGTGCATTGCAACACTGATCAAACCATAATGGGATGGACTATTTTTTAACATACTTAGCTCCTGTTACTTCGATAATATAGCAATTTGATAAAAGTATAATTGCAATATTGCTGACGAATAATTCTATTTAATAGAAAGGTTATTTTTCACCGGGCACAAAAAAGCCAGCATTAAGCTGGCTATGAATCAGATATCTAACCGTGTTTACTCAAACTTACCATCGCGGATATGTTTTTCACCGCGTTGTTTGGCTAACTCTACCTGACGTTGACGTTCGGCGAAGGCGGCTTTTTGCTCCGCCGTGGTTTTCTCAAAACAGTGTGGGCAACTTAAGCCTTTAACGTAATGCTCGGATGTCATTTCTTGCTGTGACAACGGCATACGGCAGGCGTAGCACTGATCATAGCTGCCTTGTGCCAAACCGTGTTTAACGGCTACTCGCTGATCAAATACAAAGCACTCGCCTTGCCATTTGCTCTGCTCTTCTGGCATTTCTTCCAGATACTTTAAGATACCGCCATCTAAATGATACACCTCGGCAAAACCTTGCTCTTTTAAATAAGCAGTAGATTTCTCACAACGAATACCACCGGTACAAAACATCGCTACTTTTTTATGTTTGGTTTTATCCAGATTCTCAGCAGCCCACTGTGGGAACTCGCGAAAATTGGTGGTATTGGGGTTCACTGCACCAGCAAAAGTGCCAATGGCGACTTCGTAGTCATTGCGAGTATCAATTAAAATAGTTTCCGGATCGCTTATCAATTGATTCCATGCTTCGCCTTTTACATAGGTACCCACAATGTGCTTGGGATCGATACCTTCAACGCCCATGGTAACAATTTCTTTCTTCAGTTTCACCTTGGTTCGGTAAAAAGCCTGCTCCTCGGCAAAAGACTCTTTATAGCTCATTTGAGCAAAGCGTTTATCAGCCTCTAACCAGGCTATAACGGCATCAATACCTTCACGCGGACCGGAAATAGTGCCGTTGATGCCTTCGGCAGCTAACAGCAAGGTTCCTTTCACTTTGTGCATTACCATATGGTTATACAAGGGGTCACGCAAATCTTGATAATCAGGTAGATCAACAAATTTATACAGTGCGGCAACAACAAACATTTTTTATCCTCTTGCCAGGCTGGATCGTAAGTCCAGTGCAAATAATTATTGGCTGTAAATAGCGGCGCGCATTATAACGACAACCAGGTAAAACACCAAGTTAAGCAGTAGTGAAACTACTCAATAATAAATGGCCCGCTAGTAATAGCAGTAAAATACCCATTAAGCGGTCAAACCAAAAGCCTTTCGCCAGTAAAAACTGCCGTACTTTACTTTGCGTAAGCAAACAAGACAGCAAGGTAAACCAAGCTGCAGTAGCTACTGCCATATAGAGACCATAAAAGGCTTTATAAACAAAAGGCGTTTGAGCAGAAATCACCACGGCAAACAGCGACAGAAAAAACAATGTTGCTTTGGGGTTTAAACCATTGGTAATAAAACCAGCTATAAAAGCCGATTTGTTAGAGGGTAAATCTACGGTTGTTGCGGTCAGCTCAGCCGTGGCACTTAATGATGGCGCTTTGGCTCGAATAGCGCCTTGCCCCAGATAAATTAAGTACAGTGCAGCCGCAACTGACAACAGTTGAAATAACCAGGGTGTGGTTTTGATTAATACTCCAATACCAACCAACGAATAGGTGACATGCAATAAAATCGCAGTACCGATACCCAGGCTGGCATAAATAGCGGTTTTTCTGCCGTAACGGACGGCGTAGCGCAGGACTATCGCAAAATCAGGACCCGGACTGGCTACAGCCAATAGGTGAGCAGTAGCAATTAATAAAAACTCAGGCCAAAAATTCATTTCTCTCTCAACATCTCAATGATTTGTTACGGACAATTAATCAGGCAAACAGTAATACCATCTCAGCAGCACTGCAACAGCAAAGTGCCCGGCAGCGCGGGCAATCATACCCTTCAGCCGAGAGATGCTGCCACCGATTTTGATGAATATGGAGTAATTGACCGCCAGCTTTATTAAAATAGCGTACTGCACTGTTATTGGGCGATTCGCACCATAAGTGAGCCAAGCCGGCTTTGGCACCTTGCTGCTTTAACACCATAATGGATTGCTGCAATAACGCCTGGCCTATGCCCTTTGCTTGATAGGCAGGCTTTACTGCAACAGATTTGAAGTAGGCCATTGACGACGCAGATACTGGCCATTTGGGGAGAGTGCACCAGCTATCTGGTTGCCACTGCCCGGCAGCAAAGCTAAGCCGGTAACCCACTACAGCCTGATCGGCTAGTGCCACAAAGCTGGCATTTTTGCCATCAACAATCCCCTGTGCAACCATGCTAGCTAGCATATGCTCGTTAATATAGCCCTCACCATGCACTTCATTTGCCAGTGCGACTACAGCACGATACAGCGGTTTTTGCAGAGGAAGAATTTGCCAACTACCGTGCTTAAGTATTACTAATTTACTGCGATACACTATTAATGACCTACAGTAATTGTAATAACGCTTGTAACGGATGCCGGGGTTTATCCCCTACTAAACGTTTTACCTGGCTGCGACAGGAGAATCCTGTTACCAGCAAACGCTCTGGTCCGTATGCTGTAACAGGTTTACGCCAACTTAGCTCAAACAAGGCTTTACTGTTTTCAAGCTGCTGTAATTCATGGCCGTAGGTGCCTGCCATACCGCAACACCCAACACTAACCGACGTTAAAGTTAAACCCGCTTTACTAAAAATTTGCTGCCAGCTTTTCTCGGTAGCCGGTAAGGCTGTTTTTTCAGTACAGTGCGCCAGTAAGGCGAAGTCAAGCTTCTGGCTTGCTGGCGGTAAAGGCTTATCGGCTAACCATTCGTGCACCAATTGCACATTAAAATCCCCCCGATCTTTCCCAAGCGCTTTCTGATATTCATCGCGATACACCAACACTAAAGAGGCGTCCAAACCAATCAGCGGTAGTTGTAATTGCTGTAGCTGGTTAAAGAAATCAGCGGCATGTTGTGCTGTTTTAGCAAACTCTCGCAAAAAGCCTTTTACATGCTGTGGCTTACCATTAGGTAAAAATGGCAGCAGCACTGGCTTAAACCCCAGCTTAGTTAACAAGGCTAGCGTATCTGCCACCAGCTCTGCTTCATAAAAACTAGTAAAAGGATCTTGCACCAGCAAAACCGTGTTGGCACGCTCACTTTCAGACAGTGCATTTAATGCTGCCAGGTCAAAAGTGTATTGCCCATCTATTCGCTCAGCTAAGGTTGGCACAGACAGCAACGGCGTATCAACATAGCCAATACCATGCGCTAGCCCTTTTTGCACTAAGCGCTGTTTTAAGAAAAAATTAACCAGTTTTGGCGCTTTAGCCAATAACGGGGCGGTGCGCTCAATATTAGCGACCACGTAGTCTTTGGCCGGACGCAAATAACGACTATGGTATAGTTGTAAAAATCGTGCCCGAAATGAGGGCACATCAACTTTAATTGGACATTGCCCGGCACAAGCTTTACAGGCTAAACAGCCATCCATCGCCTCTTTCACTTCATGAGAGAAATCCTCATCACCTTGTCGTTTAGCCCAGCTATTCTTTAGCTTTTGCCACAGCGAACTTATACCTTGGCGTTGCGTCAGTAATTGTTGCTCTGTCGCCAGTACATCGAGGCCTTGTTGCTCGTTTAATCTAAGCCACTCGCGCATTAAGCCAGCCCGCCCTTTCGGGCTGTGCCGCCGATCTTTGGTGATCTTACTCGATGGACACATCGGCGAGCTTTCTTCGTAATTAAAGCAAAGACCATTACCGTTGCAATTTAAACTGCTATCAAAGCTATCTTTGACTGCAACTGGAATTTGCCGGTCGAACCAGGCGCGTTTTTGACCATCGACGCTAACTAAACTATCAGCACTATAATAAGGGGTACAAATCTTTCCCGGATTAACTCGGTTACGCGGATCAAAAGCGGCTTTAATTTTACGCAGTTCGGTAAATAATTCGTCACCGAAAAAGGCTGGGCCGTATTCACTGCGATACCCTTTGCCATGCTCGCCCCACATCAGACCGCCATATTTAGCAGTTAGCGCCACCACTTCATCAGAGATCAAACGCAGCAGCTGTTCCTGTGCCGGATCGCATAAATCCAATGCCGGCCGCACATGTAAAACACCGGCATCCACATGACCAAACATACCATAGTGCAAGCCGTGATTATCTAATAGCGCCCGGAATTCAAGAATAAAATCAGCCAGATTTTCTGGTGGTACCGCCGTGTCTTCGGCAAAAGCCAGGGGTTTTTGCGTACCCGGTGTATTGCCAAGCAAACCAACAGATTTTTTGCGCATGGTGTAAATCGCATTAATTGCGGCTTGGTCATAAGTCACCTGATAACCAATAATACCGCCCTCACCGGCAGCGATTGCCTGATCTAACCGCGCGCTAAGCCGGGCTATTTTGTCGGTAATTTCATTTTCATCTTCGGTATTATATTCAACAATATTCAGGCCCAGCATGGTTTTACCGGGCACATCGGCAATAAAATCTTTGACCTGATGCCAGACAATGTCAGTGCGTGCCAGATTTAATACCTTACTGTCCATGGTTTCGACTGAGGTAGCTTGCGCGGCAACCAAAAAGGGCGAGTTACGCAGTGCGCTTTCAAAGCTGTCGTACTTAATATTCACCAGACATTTATACTTGGCAATAGGCGTAATGTTTAGCTTAGCTTCACTAACAAAACCCAAGGAGCCTTCAGAGCCGGTGATAACGCGCGACAAATCAAATTCGGTCAGATCGTCATTAAACACGTGCTCTAAATCATAGCCGGTTAAAAAGCGGTTTAAACGCGGAAATTTTTCTAAAATAAGGCTACGTTTATCGCGGCAACTGCTTAGCACTTGCTGGTAGATACGGCCAATACTATTCGGCTGCTCGGCCCGGTGTTCCGCTTCGTATGTAGGCATTTTATGGGTATTAAGTACATTGCCGTCAATTAACACTGTTTTAAGGGCTAGCACATGATCACTGGTTTTACCGTAAACTAACGAGCCCTGACCAGAAGCATCCGTATTGACCATGCCGCCAATAGTCGCTCGGTTTGAAGTGGATAAATCCGGGGCAAAGAAAAAGCCATAGGGTTTTAAAAAGGCATTGAGCTGATCTTTTATCACCCCAGCTTGCACCCGCACCCAACGCTCCTGAATGTTTAGTTCAAGAATTTGCCGCATATGCCGGGATAAATCGACGACGAGGTGCTCGGTAAGGGCCTGGCCGTTGGTACCGGTACCGCCGCCGCGGGGGCTAAATTTGAGGTGACTGAAACTGGAAGTTTGTGCCAGCGAGGTCATAATCACCAAATCATCGGTGCTACGTGGCAGCAGCACGGCCTGCGGTAACGCCTGATACACACTATTATCAGTGGCAACAGCTAAACGACTGGCATAACTGGTTTCGATATCACCGGTAAAACCGGCATGAACCAGCGCTTTAGTAAAGGCAACAACGCTGGCATCAAGCGCCAGCTCCGGATTAAGCTTTGGGATCATACTTCCAGGCCACACAAACTTATGATGGCCGCAGTATAACACTAACCTCTGGCAGGCATTAAGTCATAAGCACTAAATAAGGACTAAAATGTAGCCGTCTTTACTGCTTTTTAATAACGACGTGTCGTTATTAGCTTACTCCATATGGCCCATTTTAGCGGCCTTTGTCGCTAAATAACGATGACTATGCGCGGTGGTCTTAACCCGGTGCTGTACTCGCTCCAGTACATTAACCCCCACATCTTGAAGTGCTTTTAGCTTGCGCGGATTATTGGTTAACAAACGGATTTGTTTTACACCAAGCTGTGCAAACATCTCTGCTGCAATATCATATTCGCGTTGATCGGGTAAAAAGCCAAGAATTTCATTAGCTTCAACCGTATCTAACCCTTTGTCTTGTTCTGCGTAGGCGCGTATTTTATTAATTAGGCCAATGCCCCGGCCTTCCTGGCGTAAATATAAAATAACGCCACGGCCTATCTCGGCAATTTTTTTCATCGCGGCTTCTAATTGTGGCCCACAATCACAGCGTAAACTAAAAAGCGCATCACCGGTTAAACACTCAGAATGTACACGCGCCAACACCGGCTCTGCCGTGGTGATATCACCCAGTGTTAGTGCAACATGCTCTTTACCGTTGGCCGCCTCAAAACCATGTAAACGAAACTCAGCAAAAGGGGTGGGCAAAATGGTTGAGGTAACAAGTTTAATGCTCATGAATAATCTCAATAGTAATACTGCAGCGGCAAATAAAATTGGGGCGTGATCGGTAAAACTCAAGCTGCAAAGGTTAGTGTTGCATTATAGCGACTTCTCAGTGCTGCTCATAGCCTAAAATGTTATACAATAACAATTTTGCTTCTTATTCTCGCCAGCAATCAGCAAAGATAAACACGCCCTATTGGGTTTTCGGTTACAATAGGCATCGCTACGTCAACCGCGATGATATAATATTAACTTGGATGGATATCTTGCATGCTTGGTTTTTTTGAACGTTTAACCCGCCCTTTCCCGGAACATGAACCAACCCAGCCACCAACTGGTTTATTGGCGTTTTGCCGTCACTACACCAAGGGTATGGAATGGCCTCTGCTCGTCATGTCTATCAGTTCAGCCATACTGGCTGTGCTTGAAGTATCGCTTTTTAGCTTTATGGGGCAACTAGTTGATTGGTTGGTAACCAAAAGCCCAGATAGTTTTTTTACTGAAGAACGGGCAACATTAATTTGGATGGGGCTAGTAACAATAGTCTTGCTCCCTCTGCTAACGTTATTTCATTCTGCATTGGTACATCAAACGCTGCTTGGTAACTATCCAATGGCTATCCGCTGGCAAGCGCACCGTTATTTACTTCGGCAAAGCGTAAGTTTTTACCAAAATGATTTTGCCGGCCGTATCGCCACCAAAGTGATGCAAACCTCTTTGGCGGTACGCGAAACCGTAATGAAGCTGCTGGATGTGTTGGTTTATGTCCTAGTGTACTTTACGGCCATGCTCTATTTTGTTGCGGACGCCGATTTACGGCTAATTATTCCAATGTTGGTTTGGCTGGTATTTTATATCGCATTACAGCTGTATTTTGTGCCACGCTTAAAAAGTGTTGCTACCGCACAGGCCGATGCCCGCTCTGAGATGACTGGCCGTATTGTTGATAGTTACACCAATATTAATACCATCAAGCTGTTTTCCTACACCCAACGGGAAGAGGCTTATGCTCGTGACAGCATGGAAGTGTTTTTAAAACCAGTGTATCGGCAAATGCGCTTAGCGACTTGGTTAAGTGTTTCGGTGCAAACCTTAAACTACCTGCTGGTTTTTAGTGTCGCTGCACTGTCGCTTTACCTTTGGGCAGGCAGTGCCATTACTGCAGGCGCTATCGCTATCGCGGTAAGTTTGGCGTTACGTTTAAATGGCATGGCGCAATGGATTATGTGGGAAGTAAGCAGCTTATTTGAAAATATTGGCACCGTTGCTGACGGCGTGGCAACGCTATCGCAACCTGCGCAAGTACAGGATAAACCGCAGGCAACTGAACTACAAGTGAGTGCTGGCGCTATCCGTTTTGATGCAGTAAGTTTTAATTATGGCAAAGCATCAGCAGGCAGTGACAACCCCCCAGTACTCTCAGCGCTCACACTGGATATTAAACCCGGCGAGAAAATTGGCTTGGTCGGTCGCTCCGGTGCCGGTAAATCGACCCTGGTAAACTTGTTATTGCGTTTTTACGATATAGAATCAGGTCGGATTTTAATTGATGGTCAGGATATCAGCGAAGTTACCCAGGAGAGCCTGCGTAAACATATTGCTATGGTCACTCAAGATACGTCCTTGCTGCACCGTTCGGTGCGCGATAACATTGCCTATGGTAAGCCCGAAGCCAGCGAGCAAGAGCTTATAACCGCCGCAGAACAAGCCGAAGCCAGCCTGTTTATTCAGGATTTAACGGATTTAAAAGGCAATAAAGGCTTAGATGCGCAAGTCGGTGAACGTGGTGTTAAACTCTCCGGTGGGCAACGGCAACGGATCGCTATCGCCCGGGTGTTACTAAAAAATGCTCCGGTGTTAATTCTGGACGAAGCGACCTCCGCACTGGACTCTGAGGTAGAGGCCGCTATTCAAGCCAGCCTCAATACGTTAATGGAAAACAAGACGGTGATTGCTATCGCCCATCGCCTCTCCACTATCGCCCAGATGGATCGGTTAATCGTATTAGATCAGGGCCGTATTGTCGAACAAGGCACCCATGCTGAGCTTATTACCTCTGGCGGTATCTATGCTCAGTTATGGGCGCATCAAACCGGTGGCTTTATCGGCGTAGAATAAGCCGTCTATTGCTGCAGCGCATGACGCAAATCAGCGGTAATTTTGCCATACAAGCTGATTTGCTCATCATGCGCTTTATCCAGCCAGGGCTCGGCCAGCGCTTGCTGATACCAGTCTTGCATGGCTGGTAGGTTAAGCAAGCTTTGCATATATGCCATAACCTTCGCAGAAAGCGTAATACCATAAGTTTGTAGCCTAAACGCCACCGGCGCATAAAAAGCATCGACTGCTGTAAAAGCGCTGCCGGCTAAAAAAGGACCACCGAATTTATCCAGCCCTTCGCTCAGCAATTCATCTAACCTCGCCAAATCACGTAATAACGGCGCGGTTTGTTCATCCAGCGTAATTCGCATGCCACAACTCATACTACAAACTGTACGTAGTGCGTTAAAATTGGCATGCACTTCTGCACTGGCGCAACGCGCCCAAGCACGCACCCGGCGGTCCGCAGGCCATACAGTTGGATAATGCTCATAGAGATATTCGGCAATCGCTAATGAATCCCAAATAACCGTATTGTGTTGCACCAGACAAGGCACTTTACCACTGGGCGAAAAACTACGAAAACGGGCAAAACTATCATGCTCAGCAAATGGCACTAACTGCTCGGTAAACGCAATATTAAGCTGTTTCATCAATAACCAAGGCCTGAGTGACCAGGATGAATAATTTTTATTGGCTATATAAAGTTCACGCATTTGTCGCCCCTTAGATCTCAAACACTATTTAACTCAGGTTCCTTAGCATAACGCAAAAAAAAGCCCCGGGAGCGTCCGGGGCTGATTTAGATCAGGTAATGACTAAAATTATTGCTTTTCCTGCTGTTTAGACTGCGCTAACCGCTTTTCCCAGAAGGTTGCATTTTTAATACCGAGCTTAACCGGATCGAAGGTAATAGGCCCACCGGCCTTTTTCTGATCTTCATAATCTTTCAGGCACAAGATTGCCGGCTTATGTAAAAAGAAAATAACCAAAATACCCAGTACGTTAATCCAGGCCATTAAGCCAACACCAATATCACCAATATCCCAGATATAACCTGAAGCATTCACCGTACCATAAGCTACCATAGCCATTAGTATCACTTTAAACAGGATCAACGGTAACCGGTTATTAAACACCCGGTTCAAATAAGCAACGTTGGTTTCAGTAATGTAGTAGTACGCCAAAATAGTCGTAAAGGCGAAGAAGAATAACGCTAACCCCACAAAAATTTGGCCAAAGTTACCAAAAACGCTATTAAGCGCCATCTGCGTAAAGGCCGCAGAATTGATTGCCGTATCGGCAGCAACATTTTGCACAATAAACTGCCCTGCTGGCAGCTCACCAACTACATTATATTGTTGAGTGATTAAAATCATCAGTGCCGTTGCCGTACAAACAAATAAGGTATCAACATAAACCGAGAACGCCTGCACTAAACCTTGTTGTGCCGGGTGATCAACTTCTGCCGCCGCCGCTGCGTGTGGTCCCGTACCCTGACCGGCTTCATTAGAGTAAATACCGCGTTTTACCCCCCAGCCAATGGCTGCACCAAACCCCGCTTGCGCAGTAAAGGCATCTGATATAATCAGCGTAAAAATGCCTGGTACTTTATCCAAATTCAAAAACACCACAATCAGTGCCATGATGATGTAACCCAATGCCATAAATGGCACCACTATCTGGGTAAAATTAGCAATGCGGCGGATACCACCAAAAATAATAAAGGCCAATACAATTGAGATAACAGCCAATGCAGCCAGTTTATGCGTACCCACTTCGCCAAAACTGGTTACCACCATATTGCCATCACCGAAAATTTGCGTGACCGCATTCCCGACCGCATTCGCTTGTACGCCAGGTAAGAAAATACCGCAACCGATAATGGCCGACACAGCAAACAATACGGCTAGCCAGCGCCACCCCAAACAACGCTCAAAATAATAGGCAGGGCCGCCACGATACTGGCCATTTTCTTCAACTTTATATACTTGACCGAGTGTTGATTCGGCATAGGCTGTACTGGCACCTAAAAACGCCACTACCCACATCCAAAATACAGCGCCGGGGCCACCAAAACCAATAGCCGCTGCCACCCCAGCGATATTACCAACGCCTACCCGACCAGATAGCGAGACAGCCAAGGCCTGAAAAGACGAAATGCCTTTCTCTGATGAACTGTTATTTAACAGCAAAGAGCACATTTCTTTAAAATGCCGCACCTGCGCAAAGCGCGTTAAGATGGAATAAAATAAGCCGGCGCCCAGGCACAAATAAATCAGTGCCTCGCTCCAGACATAAGTATTAATGGTATTGACCAACTCCTGCATGGATATCCCCTGGATGTTAAGTTCTTTTATAGTATGTTCCCGCTAATAATTTGCCATAAGCGGCCGCATTTAGCTATGCCACAGGCCACCACTATTGGCAGAAATTGGTTTTATGTTGTAAGAAAAAGCAATATAAACAGAAGTGCAGAACAAATAAGCAGTAAAAACAGGCACTACAGCAACAAATCCTGTGGTAGTGCCTGCCTGGTGATTAATGATTATTGCGGTTTAGTACCAAATTTTTCAGCCAAATATAGCCAGGTGTCGACTACCGTATCCGGGTTAAGCGAGACACTCTCAATGCCTTGCTCCATTAACCAGGCTGCGAAGTCTTCATGATCAGACGGCCCCTGACCGCAAATACCAATATATTTGCCCTGTGCTTTACAGGTTTGAATAGCCATTTCTAACAGCTTTTTAATCGCCGGATTTCGCTCGTCAAATAAATGCGCAATCAAGCCGCTGTCGCGATCCAGGCCGAGAGTTAACTGGGTTAAATCGTTAGAGCCAATCGAAAAACCATCAAAGTACTGCAAGAACTCTTCGGCCAGCAGTGCATTAGACGGCAACTCGCACATCATAATTACCCGCAGGCCATTCTCACCGCGTTTCAGGCCATGAGCAGCTAATAAATCGATAACACCAGCCGCTTCTTCCAGGGTTCTGACAAAAGGGATCATCACTTCAATATTGTTAAAGCCCATACTATTACGCACCCGTTTTAAGGCTTCAACTTCCAGTGCAAAGCAATCACGGAAATCCTCCGACAGATAACGGGATGCACCACGGAAGCCAATCATCGGGTTTTCTTCATGCGGTTCATACTGGCGACCACCCACCAGATTGGCATATTCGTTCGATTTAAAATCAGACATCCGCACTATCACTTTTTCGGGCGCAAAGGCACAGGCTAAGGTGGCAATGCCTTCTGTTAGCTTGGCAATATAAAATTCTACCGGATCAGCATAACCGGCTCTTAGCTCATCAATAGTAGCTTTAATGTCACTACTTTGTGCAGCGTAATTAAGCAGAGCCTTCGGGTGCACACCAATCATGCGGTTGATAATAAACTCCAATCGCGCTAAACCAATACCAGCATGTGGTAAGCGCGAGAAGGCAAAGGCACGCTCAGGGTTACCCACGTTCATCATCACTTTTAAATTAAGTGCCGGCATCTGATCAACCTGGCTGGTTGCTATGGTAAAATCCAGCTTGCCTTGGTAAACAAAACCAGTGTCGCCTTCAGCGCAGGATACGGTAACCTGTTCACCATCCTTAATCTTTGCTGTCGCATCGCCGCAACCGACTACCGCCGGAATACCTAATTCCCGGGCAATAATAGCGGCATGACAGGTACGGCCACCACGGTTAGTGACAATGGCCGAAGCGCGTTTCATTATAGGCTCCCAATCAGGATCGGTCATATCGGTTACCAGCACATCACCGGGTTTAATCTGATCCATTTGCGAGATGTCAGCCAACACCTTAGCAGTACCAGCACCAATGCGCTGACCAATAGCCCGGCCTTCTACCAGCACGGTACTGCGGTTAGCAAGTTGGTAACGTTCAATTGAGGCACTGTCTTCACGGCTTTTAACGGTTTCAGGGCGCGCTTGTACGATATAAAGCTTGCCATCTATACCATCTTTGGCCCACTCAATATCCATTGGCCGGCCATAATGCTGCTCAATAATCACCGCTTGCTGTGCCAATTGCTCTACTTCACGATCCGTAAGAGAGAAAGTACGACGTTGTTGTTCAGCAACATCCTCAATTTTCACCTGTTTACCATGGCCTTGCTCGGAGGAGTAAACCATTTGCACCGCTTTACTGCCAATATTGCGTTTTACTACCGCAGGTCGTCCTGCAGCAAGAGTTGGCTTATGTACATAAAATTCATCCGGGTTAACCGCGCCCTGCACCACCATTTCGCCTAAGCCATAGGAAGAGGTGATAAAGACCACCTGATCAAAACCAGACTCGGTATCAATACTAAACATTACGCCAGACGACGCTAAATCTGAGCGCACCATGCGCTGCACCCCGGCAGAGAGTGCTACACCGCGATGATCATAGCCCTGATGTACCCGATATGAGATGGCTCTATCATTAAATAACGAAGCGAATACGTGCTTAATGGCGATGATAACGGCATCGTAGCCACGGACATTTAAGAAAGTCTCTTGCTGACCGGCAAAAGAAGCATCAGGCATATCCTCTGCCGTTGCAGATGAACGTACCGCAAAAGACACATCCTCCTGCAAGTTAGGATGCAATTGACGATAAGCCTGTAAAATAGCTTGCTCTAATTCTGGCTGAAATGGCGTATCTATCACCCACTGCCGGATTTGCTTGCCAGCAGCAGCCAACGCAGTAACATCATCGACATCCAGGCCATCCAGTAAACGGTAGATCCGTTCATTGACACCGCTTTGCTCTAAAAACTGGTTAAAGGCGTAAGCGGTTGTGGCAAAGCCACCGGGTACCTGCACCCCAACCGCTGCCAGGTTGCTAATCATTTCGCCTAATGACGCATTTTTACCGCCAACACGATCTACATCATGCATGCCGAGGTTTTGATACCAAATGACAAACTCCTGCACCTTTATCTCCAACTTTTGTTGCTGAGCATGTAAGCTTACAGCATTGACTACAATTTGGTTGATTTTACACTCAGCTTGCAGTGATTTAAAACCCTAATTTTCATGTAGATTTATTACGAAATACGGAGGATTTGTGCGCACAGCTTTTTATGTATCAGATGGTACCGCCATTACCGCAGAAGTGTTCGGACATGCACTTTTAACCCTATTTCCTGCGCAATTTGAACATGTTACGTTACCCTTTGTTGAAAATGCTGAAATGGCGGCGCAGGTTACCCAACGCATCAATGATTGTTATAAAACTACAGGATTACGACCTTTAGTCTTCCACACCTTTGTTGACGAAGCTTTACGGCTGCTAATTAGCCAAAGTGATGGGATCTGTTATGACTTTTTAAACACCTTTGTAGAACCATTACAACAAGAATTAGGCATGGCGCCAGTACCTAAAACCCACCGCACCCACAGTATGCACGAAAAAACCTACGACTTTCGTATCGATGCTGTAAACTATGCGCTGGCCAATGACGATGGTGCCAATATGAAAAACTTTAACCTAGCCGATATTATTTTGGTTGGGGTAAGCCGCTCAGGTAAAACACCGACCAGCCTCTATCTGGCATTACAATACGGTATAAAAGCGGCAAATTATCCCTTTGTTGAAGAGGATATAAGCGAACTGGCACTACCGCCAGAGCTGAAAAAACACAAGGCAAAACTGTTTGGCCTGACTATTACCGCTGAACGTTTAAGCCAAATCCGGCAACAACGACGACCAGATAGCCGCTACGCTTCGGTAAAACAATGTGCGCTGGAATTAAAAGAAGTAGAAATGCTCTACCAACGTGAGCAGATCCCGTTTATTAACTCTACTCAGCTTTCTATTGAAGAGATCTCCGCCAAAATCATCTCCCGTACGGGTTTAAAGCGGCAGAAGTATTAACTAGCCAAAAAAGTGTAATATAAAAGGAGCCCAGGGCTCCTTTTTGCTAACGGCGATAACAGACTATTCAACAATTACTTACGCGCAGAGCTTAACGTATCAGCAATTAAAAACGCTAACTCTAGTACCTGATCCGCATTTAAGCGCGGATCGCACTGGGTAAAATAACGTTTCGATAAATCGCTTTCGCTTAAACCATAAGCTCCACCGGTACATTCGGTAACATGCTCACCTGTCATCTCCAGGTGAATACCACCGGCGTGGGTGCCTTCTGCTTTATGTACCGCGAAGAAATTGCGAATTTCGCGTAAAATCGCTTCAAAATCGCGCGTTTTATAATCGTTGCTGGCTTTTACGGTATTGCCGTGCATGGGATCCGAACTCCAAACCACTTTACGGCCTTCTTGTTTAACACGGCGGACTAAGGCGGGCAGCTTATCAGCCAGCTTATCGGCACCCATCCGGGTGATCAACGTTAAGCGCCCTGGCGTGTTATACGGGTTCAGCGCATCAATTAAGCGGATTAAATCATCCTCTTGCATCCCCGGCCCCACTTTTACCCCAACCGGGTTATGGATACCACGGAAAAACTCAAGATGCGCGTGATCAAGTTGCCGAGTGCGTTCACCAATCCACACCATGTGGGCAGAGCAGTCGTACCATTTACCAGTTAAGGTATCGCGGCGGGTTAAGGCTTCTTCGTAATTCAATAACAGCGCTTCATGTGATGTGTACAGCTGCGTTTCCCGAATAGACGGTGAATTTTGCGCGGTAATGCCGCAAATCTCCATAAAGCGTAATGCTTCCTGAATGCGAGTTGCTACGCTTTGATAACGGTCTTTAAGCGGATTCGACTCAACAAAGCCCATATTCCAGCGGCTAACCTGATGTAGATCGGCCAGACCACCTTGGGCAAATGCCCGCAGCAAATTCATGGTGGCAGCAGAATGATGGTAAGCCGTCACCAAGCGGTTCGGATCGGGCTGCCGTGCTTGCTCGGTAAATTCAAAACTATTAACAATGTCACCGCGATAGCTTGGCAAGGACACGCCGTTAATGGTTTCTAAATCACTCGAGCGCGGCTTAGCGTATTGACCAGCCATCCGAGCTACTTTTACTACCGGCAAGCCACCGGCGTAGGTAAGCACCACCGCCATTTGCATTAGCACTTTAAAGGTATCGCGAATTTTAGGTGCGTTAAAGTCATTAAAGCTTTCAGCGCAGTCGCCACCTTGTAGCAAGAAGCCATTGCCCTCGGCCACCTGGCCGAGCTGACTAAACAAATCCCGCGTCTCTTGCGCAAATACGAGTGGCGGATATTTGTGTAGTTGCTGTTCAACTTGTGCTAACAATTGCTGATCCTGATAATGCGGTTGCTGTTGGATCGGCAGATTGCGCCAGCTTTGTGGCGTCCAGGTGGTCACGATGTTATTCCTGTAGGTTGATTAAATACTCGCTAAACTTATAGCCTTCTGGACGTAAATTCAATCCTAAGCACGGACTTTTTCCGTCTAATACATGACTCTGCTTAAATTCGCAGCAGTTTGTAGCCATGCTACCTGAATTATGTGACAGCCCGACTGACACCTTCAATGCTTTTGGGTGTAGATAGCGAGGCGAGTAAATGTTCACAACCCTCTTCGATAAGCTGCAACACAATATCAAAACCTTTATTGCCACCATAATAAGGATCTGGCACTTCGGGCCATTGACTAAATGCCGGATGATAAGACATAAACAGCACTAACTTATGACTGAACTCTGCCGGGCAGCGCTGCTGCAAATCGCGTAGATTTTGTCGGTCCATTGCCAAAATCAGGTCATAATACTCAAAATCCGTCGTTTTAACCGGACGGGAGCGAATACCGTTAAATTGATAACCCAAAGCTTGAGCAACTCTAACTGAACGAGGATCAGGTTGCTCCCCTTTATGGCTGGCACTGGTCCCTGCTGATTCCACTTCCACCTTTAATCTGGCTGCAGCGGCTTTATGCCGAAACACAGCATGCGCAGTTGGTGAGCGGCAAATGTTGCCTAAACAAACAAATAGTAGTTTCTTCGTCATACTTTACTTTTCAAAATGAGGTTCCGCGTTATATAGTTACCTTAATTGCGATAAAGGTAAAGATTATGGAAAGGTTTACACGTCTTATCCTGCTTACAGATGAGACCACACAACTGAGCACCTGTCGCCATGCGCAAGCAGCAGGTATCGACGTAGAGCAATGTTCAATTACTACCTTTGGTCAGGTGCGCCAGCAAAAAGGTATTTTAGCCGGTTACCAGTTTAGTAGCGAAACTTCTGCTAAAAAAGGGTTTTCTGCAAAACTACTAAGCATTAGCAGACAAGTACCTCTTTTTGTTTTTCAAGCCGAACGGCAGCTGATTGATCCCAGCAGAGCCATTTTTGCTGGCTTGCGCGGCGTGATTTATAACGACGAGCAATCTGAAATGATCAAGCGCGCTTTGCAAACTATGATGGCCGGACAGCTCTATTATGGCCGCAAAGTGATGTCAGATGCTCTGGATGCATTATTTCAGCTTCGCGAACAATCTAACCGCCGTATCAAAATACCGTCATTACTTACGGAACAGGAACGTCGGATCAGCATGTTAATTGCCGAGGGGGCCCGCAATAAAGAAATTGCAGAGCAGTTGCAAATTAGCGCCAATACTGTGAAAGTGCATGTTTCTGCCATTTTTAAGAAAACCCACAGCCGCAACCGGACCGAGTTAGTGCGCTGGTTGCAGGAACCCCAAAGCTAACCTGAATTAACCACAGTAGGAGGTTGCTTGTTAGATGAATTGCACCGCGTCGAGCAAAATCTAAACCGGGTGATCTTAGGTAAAGCCACGCAAATCAGGTTAGCGCTCTGTTCACTGCTGGCCGAAGGCCATTTACTGCTGGAAGACTTACCCGGAATGGGGAAAACCACCCTCGCCCATGCACTGGCCAATGCTGCAGGGTTAAGTTATAAAAGAGTGCAATTCACCAACGATTTGTTACCCGGTGATTTGCTCGGGATGAATATTTACGATACCCGGTCAGCACAATTTTACTTCCAACCCGGCCCGGTGTTTAGTCAGGTGCTATTAGCGGATGAAATTAATCGCGCCAGCCCCAAAACCCAAAGTGCTTTACTTGAAGCGATGGAAGAGCGTCAGGTGTCTATCGATGGCGAAACCCGGCCGCTGCCGTCACCGTTTTTTGTGATAGCCACCCAAAATCCGTTATTTCATGCCGGCACCAGCGCGTTACCCGAATCACAACTGGATCGGTTTTTATTTAGGATCTCGTTAGGTTTTCCAGACAAAGCCGCAGAGAAGCAGTTGTTGCAAGACGAACAACACGGCTCCCGATTAACACTGCTAACCGAGTCACTGCAACCAGAGCAACTGCGGCTGTTACAGCAACAAGTACCCAAAGTGCAAATTAATGAGCTCGTGCTCGATTATGTTCTGGCACTGGTGCACGCCAGCCGTTATAGCAAAGCGCACTTGCCACTCTCCCCGCGGGCGGCAAAAGCTATTGTTCGCGCCGCGAAAGCCATGGCTTTTATTCATGGTCGCGACTATGTCACAGCCGATGATGTGCAGCAGATCTTCCCTTATCTTGCCGAGCATCGGCTTAATCCACAAAGCGCTGCAGGCGAGCACCTGCTAAGTACACAACTGTTACAAAAAACTCCTTGTGCGTTATGAGTGCAGGCCGCTTAACCAAGGTACTACGGCAACGTTTTGAACGTTGGTTAGATAGGCGTCAACCCGCCACTAAGCAGCTTACCTTAACGCAAAGCATTATTTATATTCTGCCCAATCGCTTTGGTTGTTGGTTTGCCTTGTTGATTGTATTGCTCTACCTGTTAGGCACCAATTATCAGAACAACTTGATGTTATTAGTAAGCTTTGTGTTGCTCAGTATTTTTCTGTGCGTACTACTGCTGGCATTTTTTAATTTATATAAGCTGCAGCTAAGCGTAGTGCAAGATGCCGAAACCTATGCGCCACATGCCGCTACACTTACTCTGCAACTCTGTGCGGTTCAGGCTCAAATGTTACAGCTTAGCCTGAAAGGACAGCGTCAAATGCAGTTATTACCCTTATTACAAGGTACCCAACCCTTTGCCTTGGCAATGCCTGTGTTGGACCGCGGATGCTATCCGCTACCACGTTTGCGGGTTAGCAGTTGTTACCCATTGGGGTTATTTCAGGTCTGGAGTTACCCGGCGCTGGCCGCGCAAATTTGGGTGTACCCTACACCGCTCACCACGGCGCAAGCTGACGGTGCTTTAGTTACAGATGAAAAAAATAATCCTCAAGATAGTCCTGTCGTCGCACAGCAAGCTGAACCAAACATGCTAAAACAGTATCAGCCAGGCGACAGCCCACGGCAGATCCTCTGGAAAAAACTGCCATCCGCACCGCAGCAGCCTGTGGTACGTCAGCGTAGCCAGCAGGCAACGGCACTACCAGAGTGGGTACAGGTACCGCCACTGCAAGGCGCGGCCTTAGAACAAGCACTAAGCCAGGCCTGTCAGCAGCTCTTGTTATTGGAGCAACAAGGCAACGCCTATGGATTACAAACAGCAACTACACGCATAGTGCCTGCTAGCGGTGCTCTCCATCTGAGCCGTTGTCTGCAAGAGTTAGCTTTATGTTAGCCAGCCAACTGCCTCTGCCAAAACACTTTGCCTGGCAAGCACTGGTGCTACAAAGCGCGTTACTAGGGTTGTATCAACCTGCATTGCCACTGTGGAATACGCTGCTTTTTCTGTTGTTACTAGTGTGGCAAGCTTACCGATTACACCAGCAACAGCAGCCATTAACTAAACAACAAATTAACTGGTTAATCGCGCCGTTATTATTACTGCTTTTGCTGCAAGTACGGCAACTGGGCGTACTGAATTTAATGTTGCATATTCTGCTACTGGCCGCTATTGGCCGCGGTTTTACACTTAAACAACGCTACGATGCAGTCCAGCTGATCTGGGTACAATATTTCGCCTTGACCTGCGCCTTTATTTTCTATCAGCAAATTGCCGTGGCCTTGCTGATTTTTGCTTTACTGGGGCTAAATCTCTATTTACAGCACCGCTTATTTGCCCCGGCACAAAGCGCGCTGCAGCCAAGGCGGCTGGCGCTTATCACGCTGTTAACACTGCCGTTGTGGCTGGGACTATTTTTACTTTTCCCGCGCTTACCACCGCTTTGGCAGATGCCTAATCAAAATATTGCCAGCTCCGGCTTAAGCGACAGGCTTGATCCGGGTAGTATTGAGCGTTTAGTACAAAGTGATGCTCTGGCATTTCGGGTGAGTTTTCAAACAGCAAGGCCAGCGCGTGAAGACTGGTATTGGCGCGCCAAGGTCTATGAAGATTTTGATGGTCGCAGTTGGCAGGTTAACGCACGTATTAATGCCAGTCAGGCGAACATTCGGCCACAATCAAACGAGTCAGCAAACCCACGACTAGATTACCAAATTCTGGCAGAGCCAAGCTATCAGCGCGATCTATACAGCTTAGGGCTGCCGGTTAGCTGGCCGGCAACACTAAGAGCTCGCCCTGCCGCATTATTGGCAACACCGTTACCGCTAACCCAGCGTATTAGCTATGCACTCAGTAGCGAGTTAACAGCCGTACCGCTGGGATCAGCAGAGGAGCGCCAACTTAATTTGCAACAACACAGCGCTAATCCACAAGCCCGGCAATTTGGTCAGCAGTTGGCCTCGCAATATCAAGGCAATGCAGCGAGCATTGTGCAAGCACTAACCGCCTATTTTCAGCAACAAGCCTTTTATTACAGCCTGACGCCACCTCTTCTGGGTAACAATGCCATCGATCAGTTTTTATTTGAAAGCCGCATAGGATTTTGCAGCCATTACGCCTCTGCCGCTGCGGTTATTTTGCGCTCTGCCGGTATACCAGCGCGAGTTGTTGGCGGCTATCAGGGCGGTGAGTGGCAACAAAGTCAGCAGTACTTACTGGTGCGACAACGCGAAGCGCATGCCTGGGTAGAGTATTTGGTTGACGATAGCTGGCAGCGCTTTGATCCTACCGCGGCTATTGCGCCAGAGCGTATTTTAGCGGGCCTGGAGCAAACCTTAAATTTGTCTGATCGCGCGTTATTAAGTGGCTGGCAAGATAATTGGTTGGGGCAACTGGCCTTGCAGTGGTCACATATAGATTATCTATGGTCAGTTTGGGTGTTGGGGTTTAACCAGCAAGATCAGCAACAATTTTGGCAGCGGCTGCTACGCTGGCCATATTGGCTATGGTTACTAACTATGATAACCAGCTTGCTGTTGCTCAGTCTGGCCTATGGGCTCTGGCTAAAATGGCCCATACAACAACATAGCGCGTTCCGTGCCCGCTATTGGCTATGTAAAACCTTAGGTAGTCAACCGGCAACGGGGGTAACAGTCTCCAGCTGGCTTAGCTCGCTGGCAGAAAATAACCCGCAGCTGGCAGAACTATTATTGGAGATACGACGTTTATATGAGCGTAGCGTTTTTGCCAATGATACAGCGGCAGAGCAGATGCTGTTGCATAAACTGAAACAGCATCGCCGGTTATTAAGACAACGCCTAACTTGACGGTGAGGTGCCTAGAATTCGTAAAGCCGTTTGTAATTGTTCGGCACAATGGATCCCCAAGTCAGTTAAGTAACCGCCATCAGGTTGGCTGATTAAGCCTTTAGCATAAAGCCGGCTAATTGCTGCTAATACTTGCGGCTCCGCCACACTGTGCGCTTTAATCCCAGAATTGATACTATCAAGATTAAACAACGCCATTACCCGCATTTCGTCAATTAATTCAGTAGTAAACTGCATAGCTAAATCCCTTATTGTTGTTTGTTTACACCTTAGCTTTTAATAACAGAAAAGCAAGCGCTCTTTAACGGTGTGATTTAAATAAAACGCCCATCATCGAGATGAGCGTTAGCGGCGCCTTCCTGTCAGGCCGTAATTATCAACCCGTGCCATTGCGAATATTAGTTGCGAATATCAGCACCTAACGCTGGCGTTAACGGTTCAGCCCGTAATGGCGCTACAGGCTGCTGTTGTAGCTGCTGCTGTAAATGGGCAATCGCCCGTGTTAATTGCGCATCGTTACCATTGAAAGTGGCGTAAGGCTTATTGATCACTTCAATATCGGGTTCTACTCCATAACCTTCAATAATATAACGACCATCAATCGCGAACTGTGGCGTTTCAGCTACCCGTGCCATACCACGATCGGCTAATTGATTACGACCAGACAACCACACACCGGCCCCGGCAGTACGTTGCCCGATTACCGGGCCGATGCCTAAAGCGCGGATCCCGGCTGAAAAGGTTTCGCCATCCGAGTAGGTTAACGGATCGGCCAGTACCACTAAATGCCCACGAAAAGCTTGCTGCATATTGGTATAAGGTGCGCCATGGGTTGGCTGCCAAAAAGACCAGGCACGACGCAGTAGTTTTTCAATAATCCAACTGTCGATATTGCCACCACGATTACGACGCACATCAATAATCAGGCCTTCTTTTTGAAACTGGGCATAAAACTCGCGGGCAAAACTGGCTATATCGCTACCGCCCATCGCATACAGATGCAAATAACCCAGTTTGCCATCGCTGGCTTGTTGCACTTTCTGCTGATTCGTGGCCACCCAATCCTGATAACGTAACATCGCTTCTTGCATCACAGGTATCGGCTCTACCACCGCCTCGATCACCTGATTACCCCGTTTAGCGCTCAGCAACATTTGCTTACCCGCTTGATTACGTAAAGCTTGCGTCAGTGCGGCTAAATCGGTTACCACTTTGCCATTGACGCTGGTTATTAGATCACCGGCTTGCAGCAGTACACCGGGTTTTGCTAAGGGGCCAGCTTGTGCCGGTAACTCCGGATCAGTCTGGTAAATATGCGTAATTTTTATCCCGGCACCGGTATTTAACAGGCTAGCGCCTAAACTGGCTGCGGCCGCTGTTTTCGGATCTTCCCGATACTCGCCACCTCGAACCTGCGAGTGCAAGGCATTAAGCTCGCCCATCATTTGTGCAAAAATATCATCCAGTTCGTAACGGTCGGTTACTCTTGCCAATAGCGGCTCATATTTTAACCGCGTAGCTTGCCAGTCTAGCCCGCGCATGCCTTTATCAAACAGGAAGTCCCGATGCATTAACCAGGCATCACGGAACATTTGCCGCCATTCTTGCTGCGGATTAATTGCCAGTTGCCACTGCCGGGTGTTCACGCGGGCTTCGGTTAACTCTGCCGGCAATTTATCAGTGGCTGGAACTAACAACATATCACCGTTACCATCACGGCCCGCTTTGCGCACAAACAAGGTTTTACCGTCAACAGATAACTGATACTGTGCCACATCTTGTGTTACCGTCGTCAGCTTTACTCCGCTTTGGGCAATTTTTAGCTGCTGCAATAAGGCCGCGCGGCTACCAGCCTCCCGGTTTAGCATAAATAAACGTTCATTGCTTACCGTTAACTGGCTGTAATTACCGGCCGCAACCGGCACCTGCCACAAGCGGCTACTTAGTTGCTGCCAATCGATGCGCTGGCCATTACGGCCTTTAGTGCTATCCAGTGCCGCTTTGTCATTACATACCACGACCTCTTGCTCTGGCGCGAACGGAAAACAGGCTTGCTGCTTTAAACTCAGCGCAAAGACTTCTGTACGTTTATCAAACATCGGGCCTAGATTACGATCGCCCCAGGGGCTGCCAGGTGTGGCTGAAAATTGCCTGTCGGATAAAAAATACAGCCAAAAGCCATCTGGGCTAAAGGCAGGTGAGTATGACTCGTATTTATCGGTGGTAAGCACCTCACTACGTTTTTCAGCCAAGCTGTATAACACCACCTGACTGCGTGGTCGTTGTTGATGATTAAGAGTAAAAGCCAGTAACTGGCTGTCATTTGACCAAACCACATCGGCGTAGGCTGCGTGGCCCCAACCTTGTTGATAAATCTTGTTGTTTTGACCACTTTGTAAGTCTAATAGCCACAGATCGCCGTTTTTATCATCATGGGCTAAATAGCGGCCATCCGGCGATAATTGTAAGCCCCAACGAAACACTGAGCCATCTTTTGTCAGTTGCTCAGTTTTAGCGCTGCCATCGGCAGCAAAGCGCCAGATCTCATTCTCGCCGCTGGCGTCGTTAATCGCATAGACCCATTTCCCATCATGGCTAAGCACAGCGCTGCGTGAACGGCTGCCTTCGGGCGTTTGAATCGACACTAGCCGACGAGCCCCCGTACTGGCAATCGCAATTTGGCTGCGGGCAGTCAGTACCACCTGTTTGGTGCTGGCATTGGCATTAGCATCGGTAAGATAGGCCAGCGGATTATCCAACCAGCGCTCGCGCTGCTGCACAAAGTCGGAGGTCAGGGTTATCGGCAGCTGTTTGCTTTGTTTACTGGCAAGATCGATTTGGTAAAGATCCGCTCCCAACTGATACACCGCCTTCCCTTCACTAATACTAAACCGGCCAATACGCCAGTCTTGATGTTGGCTATGTTGCGTTAACCCGCTACCGTCAGCGGCAATTGACCAAATATTGCTGTTACCATCGACATCGCTGATAAAATACACCCGGCCTTGATAAAGTTGCGGCTGACTTATAGAACCTTGGTGCTCAGGCAATAACCGCTCAGCCTCTTGCTGGCTACCCAGCGACCAGCGCCATAGCTCGCCCATAGCACCGCCGCGATAAACCTTGGCGTTATCACCAGTAAGCTGCAGACCAAAGCGGGTAAAAAATAGCGTATTCGTTTGCTCGTTAAGCTGTCCACTGGCCGCATCGGCCAGCGGTAAGGTGCTACTTTGTCCGGTTTTCGGATCGAATACACGCAACACCCAGTAATTGGCTGGGCCACTAACGTTATCAGTGGCATACAAAATACGACCATCCGTTAAACTTTGCTGTAACCGCACCCGGCTATTTTCAAAGGTCAAACGCGTTGCCTGACCGCCTCGCAAGGGCATCTGGTAAATCTCTTCAGCACCATCATAGTTCGCCACAAAGTACAGCGTACTGCCGTCAGCGGATAATAGCGGTTGGCTTTCTAATGCTGGATGTGTGGTCAGTCGCTGCGCGTTAACGTTGTTTAAGCCGGCGAGCCATAAATCGCCTTCAGCGGTAAATACCAATTGCTCTTGGTTTATGGAAGGAAAGCGATAATAACCTTGACTGGCTGCCACGGTGCCGCTGAATAAACCAGCAATCACCAAAGAGAGTATTTTAACGGCTGGACGCATATTTGAGCCTCTTGTGCTGAATTTTATAAAGAATAGTGTTAGTAGTGTTTAAAGTTAGCGTAGTTGCTGGCTAAGCGCTTGCAAACAAAGTGCAATATTTTCGCGTCTGGCGCCATAACCCATTAAACCAATTCGCCAGGCTTTACCGGCTAGCTCGCCTAAACCCGCACCAATTTCTAAATTAAATTGCTGTAACAGTGTACTGCGCACCAGCGCATCATCTATCCCGGTCGGGATATAGATGGCGTTTAACTGCGGCAAGCGATACGGCTCCGCCACCACAAAACGCATACCTAATGCTTCAAGGCCTGCCCGTAGCTCCAAATGCATGGCTTGATGACGCGCCCAGGCATGTTCTAAACCCTCGGCTGCCAGTATTCTTAATGCCTCATGCAGCGCATAAAGGGCATTTACCGGTGCCGTGTGGTGATAAGCCCGCTTAGCACCACCGCTCCAGTAAGACATCACCAAACTTTGATCTAAAAACCAGCTTTGCACCGGCGTTTTGCGTTGTTTAATTTTCGCCACTGCCGCTGCTGAAAATGACACTGGCGATAAACCCGGTACACACGACAGACATTTTTGGCTACCAGAATAAATGGCATCAATACCCCATTCATCTACTCTTAGCTCAACCCCGCCTAACGAAGTAACGGCATCAACAATACTTAAACAGTTGTGTTGTTTTGCTAAGGCACAGAGGGTTTTAGCATCACTTAAGGCCCCTGTAGAGGTTTCGGCATGCACAAACGCTAAGAAACGCGCATCAGGGTTTGCCTTTAAGGCTTGTGCTACGGCCTCAGGATCTACCGGCTCGCCCCAGGCATTATCAACCGTCACCGCTATACCGCCACAGCGCTCAACATTTTGCCGCATGCGCTCACCAAAGACGCCATTACGGCAAACAATCACTTTCTCTCCCGGCTCCACCAAATTGACAAAGCAGGCCTCCATCCCCGCTGAGCCCGGCGCAGAAATGGCCAAGGTCATCTCATTGCGGGTTTGAAAAGCATATTGCAGTAGCTGCTTTAGCTCATCCATCATAGCAACAAATAGCGGATCTAAGTGTCCTACGGTTGGTTTACTTTGTGCCGCCAACACCTGTGGGTAAACATCAGAGGGGCCAGGGCCAAGCAGTGTACGCTGGGGTGGATTAAAAGCAGTGATACTAGGTGCGGGGATCATAGTGTCTCCTCTTTAAACGACATCAGTAAACAATAAAATGGATTTCCGCCACAGCATAACAATTTGTCTCTCTTGGCGGTGGCTTATTCGCTAAATAGCCGTTATTCAACAAACTAATAGTTTGTGTAGCCAAGGGCTAGTCGTGCGTCAATCTGGTGCTATTGTTGCTGCCTCGCTATAATAGCGGCTTTTGCGCTGCCAGAGGCAGCCAAAAACGGAGTCTGTTATGTCAAATTTACCCACCTGCCCGGCTTGTCAAGCCGACTACACCTATCAGGATGCCGACTTATTACTGTGCCCAGCTTGTGGTCATGAGTGGTCTGCCAATGAAGCGAACACTACTGAACAAACTACTGTCATTCGTGATAGTGCCGGCAATACCTTGCAAGATGGCGATACGGTTACCGTGATTAAAGATCTGAAAGTTAAGGGGTCATCATCGGTCGTTAAAATTGGCACCAAGGTAAAGAATATCAGGCTGGTAGCAGGCGATCATGATATCGACTGTAAAATTGATGGCTTTGGTGCCATGAGCCTGAAATCAGAGTTTGTGCGTAAAGTCTAACCTTGTTTTACTTAGCAACAAACTCATGCAAAAGGTGATAACGCTGCCTGTTAAGGTTAACAGGCAGCATGGGGGTAAAAGCCTAGGCCATTTGATTGATGGTATTACGAAACCGCGATAAAGACACCGCAAACAAGGTGATGCCAATTACCGCCAGACAAATAAATTGTGGCCAAACAACATCCAGACCTGCACCGCGATACAAAATAGCTTGTGATTGACTGACATAATGGGTTGTAGGCGCCAGCAGCATGATATCCTGCACGATTTCCGGCATACTTTCTCTTGGCGTTGTGCCCCCCGAGAGCAATTGTAATGGCAGTAAGATAAGAATCATCAACATACCAAACTGCGGCATATTGCGCGCTAAGGTAGCTAAGAATATCCCCATGGCCGTGGTGGCAAATAAGTGTAATGCCGTGCCTAGCAAAAATAAACTAATTGAACCTTCAATCGGCACCCGCAACGCACCTTGCACAACCAGTACCAAGGAAATTCCCGCAGCACAGAGCACCACCAATCCCATAGCCCACACCTTGGCTAACATAATTTCCGTTGGCGTTACCGGCATAACTAATAAATGCTCAATGGTGCCATGCTCTCGCTCTCGGATCAGTGCTGCACCGGTTAGAATAATCGACAACATCGTCACGTTATTAATAATTTGCATTAAGGAACCAAACCACACCTTTTCTAAGGTAGGATTAAAACGTGCTCTTAATTCTAGCCCAACCGCATTGGCTACCTGCCCTTGGCGTTGCTGCATAAAACCGTTAATTTCATTATTAATCATATGCTGGATATGACCACTACCGGTAAAGGCTTGGCTCATCCTAGTGGCATCGGTACTTAATTGGATCTGGGGTGCCCTGCCGGCTAATAAATCACTTTGAAAATTAGCGGGGATGGTAATTACAAAGGTATAAAGACCGGCATCCATGCCAAAATCCATTTGCTCTGGGCTAATTAGCTGCGGCAAATTAAACTGTGGTGGATAAAACGCCTCGATAATACGTGCCGATAATGGCGATGCATCCTCATCAACAATAGCAATGGGTGCTTTGTGTAAGGTTTCTGGTAAGGCAGTTGCTGCGGTATAAACCGATAAAGTAAAGGTATAACAAATCAGCAAAAGCATAATGTTATCCCGCCGCAAACTCCATAATTCTTTAATACCAAGACGGTAAATATTAGCCCATGTACTCATGTTAACGCTCCTGCTTCTTTAGCAAAAATACTGCGGCGAAAAAAATCACCGGTATCGCCAGTAGTAATGGGATAAAAGAATGATAAAGATCCTGAATACTAAGAGCCTTACTAAAGATCCCTCTGCTAATGTTAATCATGTAAGTTGCCGGATATATTTCGCCAATTAATCGTGCCGCACCTTCCATAGAAGACACCGGATCGAGCAAGCCAGAAAATTGAATAGCTGGGATCATGGTGGCAAGTATGGCAAAAAACATCGCAGCAATCTGACTGCGGGTAATAGTGGATGCGACTAAACCAATACCCGTAGCAATAAAGGAATAACATAACGCAGCCAGCGTTAGCGTGGCAAAACTTCCAGTAATCGGCACACCAAACAGGGTGACGGCCAATAAACACATGAGAAAGAAATTCACCATCGCCAAAGCGATATACGGTAATTGCTTACCTAGCAAAAACTCTACTTTGGTCACTGGTGTTACATACAGATTAAGAATTGCCCCCAACTCCTTTTCCCGAACCACTGCCAGTGCAGTTAACATGGCGGGCAACATCAACAAGAGTAAAGGTAGAATAGCCGGGACCATCGCCGGTAAACTTTTTACATCGGGGTTATAACGATAACGGGTTTCTACGCCGGCTATGGCTTCGAGCTTATATGGGCTATGTTGTCTGACTTGCTGCTGCAGCCAATGCAAATGAATACCCTGCACATACCCTTTAACCATCTCAGCCCGACGCGGCATGGCACCATCTACCCAGGCACCAACCGCAATAGCCTTGCCGCGTTCAATATCCCTGGCAAAACCAGGTGGTATTTCCAGCACTAACGCCAGCTCACCACTACGCATACGCTGATCTAATTCGGCATAATCGCTAATGGGCGGCTGTTCAATAAAATACCGTGAGCCACTAAGACTTTGGTTATAAGTCTGACTGAGTAAAGTCTGATCGCGATCCAGTACCGCATAGCGCAGATCCTCAACATCTAAACTAATACCAAAACCCATCACAAATAACAAAATAAGAGAACCTAGTAATCCTAGTGTGCTGCGCACCGGATCCCGGCGTAATTCTAACGCTTCGCGCCACATATAGCTGAGCATGCGCTGCCAACTAAAACGTTGTCTTACAGGTGTTTCCTGTGTGGCGTCTGTATTTACAGGGGTATCAAACGACAGCTTATTATCACTGGGTGTTTCTGGACCGGCGGCTTTCACTAAGTAATCAATAAAAGCAGCTTCCAAAGAACTGCAACCCGATTTTTCAACCAAAGCGGCCGGTTTATCACTGTCCAGCACTTTACCGGCATGCATCATCGACATGCGATCGCAACGCTCAGCTTCATTCATAAAATGTGTTGAAATAAAAATGGTAACCTGATCCTCTCTGGATAACGCCACCAATAAACGCCAAAAGTTATCACGGGCAACCGGATCAACACCTGACGTAGGCTCATCCAAAATTAACAACTCAGGCTTATGTACCATAGCAACAGCAAGGGATAAGCGTTGACGTAAACCCAGTGGCAGATTGTCGGGCAAATCATGCTGTACTGCACAAAGATCAAAACGCGTCAGCATTTCCGCCACCCGCGGTTCAATCAGTTCGTGCGCCACATGAAATAAGCGAGCATGCAATACGAGGTTTTGCATCACCGTCAATTCACTATACAGTGAAAACGCTTGTGACATATAACCCACACGTTTGCGAGTATTGATATCTTTGGGATCCACTTCTTGGCCAAATAACCAGGCTTTACCCGCTGTTGCAGGGATCAAACCCGTTAACATTTTCATGGTGGTAGATTTACCACAGCCATTTGAACCCAGAAAACCAAAGATTTCACCACGACGGATCCGAAAGCTCACGTTATCTACTGCAGTAAAATCACCAAAGCGCATGGTTAAACCCTGGGCTTCAATAGCAATATCAGTAATATCCTGCGGTAATGGCGGGATTGCAACGGGTGCATAACCTTGTTTTTTCTCTGCGGGCAACAATTGAATAAACGCATCTTCTAACGATGCTGAACGGGTGTTCTCTAGCAGCTCTGCCGGCGTACCTGTTGCTAAGATCTGACCATCATCCATTGCCACCAACCAATCAAAGGCTGCCGCTTCGTCCATATAGGCTGTAGCAACAATCACGCTCATTTGCGGATTACTCTGTTTTATCCTTTTAATCAATTGCCAAAACTGACTTCGGGCTAACGGATCTACCCCTGTGGTTGGCTCATCTAGGATTAAGAATTGCGGATCATGAATTAAAGCACAACACAGCCCCAGTTTTTGTTTCATTCCCCCCGACAGTTTACCGGCTGGTCGTTGCAAAAACTTATACAAACCAGTGGCTTGGGTTAAATCATCTATACGGCGTCGACGTTCTGCCGTATCATGCCCAAACAGCCGCCCAAAAAACTGCAAGTTTTCCTCCACCGATAAGGTGGGGTATAAGTTTTTACCAAGACCTTGTGGCATATAAGCAATATGCGGGCAAATTTTATCCCGGTGCGCTTTGCTGCGCATATCGCCGCCTAATACTTCCACCTGCCCTTGCTGCAGCGCTTTGGCACCAGCTAATAAGCCTAATAAACTCGACTTACCGACACCATCAGGCCCGATTAAGCCAATCATCTTACCCGCAGGCAGCGTCAAGCTGATATTGATTAAGGCTTGCTGTGTACCATAACGCAGAGCCACCTGTTCCAGTTGTGCAACATTCATGGCTTGATCCGTTCAGCTATAGCAACTGGCCATTCTGCATCGGCACTCAGCTTGACATAGGCCACGCCAGGTAGCCCGGTTTTTACCTGACTGATATGTTGTTCTAATAAAGCCGGTGGTACCTTGGCTTTCACTCTAAACATCAGTTTTTCCCGCTCGCTGGCAGTTTCTACTGTTTTAGGGGTAAATTGCGCTACATCAGCCACAAAGGAGATCTGTGCTGGTACTGCCAGATGTGGCAGCGCATCCAGTATAATCCTTACCTCACTGCCTATTGCTACTCGACCAGCCTGCGCTGCTGGCAGGAAAAACGTCATATACACATCGGTTAAATCAATCATGTTTAAGATACGACCACCAGCGGGCACAATTTCGCCTGGCTGAGCCACACGATACTGAATACGACCAGCACGGGGCGCTTTTAGCACGTTATCCTCTAACTCAACCTTAATCCGCGCCACTGTTGCTTCTGCTGCTTCTGTAACTGATTTTGCTGATTGAATTTGCGCCTCTGCTGCGGCAATAGCTGAATCAGCGGCATCAATTTGTGCTTTAGCCGCGACAATAGCCGCCTCAGCGCTGCGTAAATGGGCAACATCATCTTCTGCGGTTTGTTTTGAAGCCGCGCCGGTTTGTGCTAATGCACTGGTGCGTCTGGAACGACTTAGCGCTGCCGACAGCTCAGCTTCACGCTGTGCTAATACCGCAACTAGCGCAGCTCGCTCACTTTTACGCTGTGCTAATTGGCTATATGCTGTACTAACGGCGTTTAATGCTTGGCGTTGCTGTGCTTGCGTCTGTTGTAGCTGTGCGTTCAGTACATCGGATTCGATATAACCGACTATCTGATCTTGCTCAACAAACTGCCCCTCATTCACCAAAAGCTCACGGATCCGTCCAGGGCTTTTAGCGGCAATACTAATTTCAGTTGCTTCAATACGGCCGTTACCTGAAGCAATATCTGCCGGTAACTTAGACGTTAATAGGTATTTTTGGCTAAACATAACGATAACAAACACAATCACAATGCCACTTAGCAGCGGCTTAATGACATTTTTCGAGAGGATCATGGGGTACTTTCCTTAGAGTGAGATAAAATTTGAGCAGCCTTACTATAGCAAGCTGAAATTCAAATTCAAATTTAGATTCATATTAGTTGATCCAACGCAAGCATACTGAAAGCTGTAAAATAGTTTATTGATTAAATTTAAATTCAAACTTAAATTAGTTAGCCAAGCACAAACTGTTATCAGTAAAAGGTTATACCCATGTGGCGCAGCGTGATTAGTGAAGTAGCAGATAGACCGGCAGCAACAAAGGCTAAAAAAGGTGGGCTAAAGCCGTTGGCTAAGGCGGTAAGCTTATTATTATTTGCCGCCAGTTTTGCGCTCCCCATCTTGGCCATGGCAGCAGATAGCACGCAGGTTAACGCAGAGCATGCGCTTGCAGTGTCAGAAGATAAAATGGCAACAGAGCAATCTGCCTTGGCTGATGTCAGTGCGGTTTTAAACAGTTTTTGGGAATTAACGCCACAAGATAAACAAGGTACTTATCTGGTTCGCACTTATCAGCCAAACTTTATGCTGCCGTATCAGTACAGCTCGAATATCAATAAACAGCCACATACCCCTACTTTAGGCGCTGCCCCCTATCAGGAAAATTACTTATCACATGAAGTTAAGTTTCAAATTTCATTAAGGGCAAAAGTATTGGAAGATATTCTGTTACCTAATGCAGATCTCTGGTTTGCCTATACCCAAACATCGCAATGGCAACTTTGGAATAGCGAAGATTCCGCTCCCTTTCGTAGCACCGATTATCAGCCCGAAATTACTTATGTGATCCCAATGGCCGATTATGTCGGCACACTGCCTTTTGGCTGGAATCTTAGTTTGCTGCAGCTTGGCTTTGTACATCAATCTAACGGGCAAAGCGAACCTTTATCCCGCAGCTGGAATCGTTTTTACGCAGGATTAGCTTTAGAACGTGAGCGCTTTGCCTTATTTTATAAAATACACAAGCGAATTAGCGAGCCCCAACATAAAGACGATAATCCAGATTTGATCGATTATATTGGTAAATCAGAACTATCACTTACTTGGGTGCCTGTAGTAGGCAGTGCAACCCTCAGTCGACGAATAAACTGGAAAAATCATCAACGAGGCGCTTGGCAACTGGATTTAAGTTACCCATTAAGCCGCACAAACCCAGAGCGCTTACGCTGGTACCTACAATTTTTTTCTGGTTATGGTGAAACTCTACTAGATTACAATCACCGCCAAAACACCTTCGGCGTAGGTGTTATGTTGTTTAATTTCTAGATATAATTAGTAGTTTCTTTTTACTGGTAAGTTTACCCTGCTATTTCCTTTTTCTGTATCTAGGCAGCACACTGAGCAGTATCTCTACCCAATATTGTTTAACCCGCTATATTTGTCAATTTGGTGCAGCATTGCTACTGATTTCCGCCATGATGCGTTTATTTCAACTTGTTTGATTTTCCCATTAACATTACGCTAGCTGCTTCTGCAGCAATACAATACGATGAGAGCAGTATGAACCAGGCAATAAAACGACACAATGAGCGCGGCCATCGCTCAGACGGCATAGAAACCCGCAGTTTAATTATTGAAGAAGCGGGAATTTTATTTGCGCAGTATGGTTTTAACGCTGTTGCCAGCAAGGAAATTTGCCAAGCTGCCGGTGTTACGCCTGCTGCTGTTAATTATCACTTTCAAAGTAAAGAGGGCTTATATCAGGAGGTGTTAACAGTGGCCGAACAAGCCATTTCAGCTTCTGGTAGTTTAGAGCAGCTCTCTCGCCAGGATCTCCCCCCCAGAGCCGCTCTGACCGAATATTTATACTGCCGCTTTTACGATACCATTGCCCACAGTGGTGCCTGGCCGCATCAACTATTGTTGCGAGAAGCTTTTATGCCTTCAGGCGTTGCTAAGCATTTTGAAACCAAGGTTGTACGCCCCAGATTTATCCTGATCCAACAGGTGATGGCAGCGGTGCTAGGCAGAGCACCAGAAGATCCTAAAGTCCAGGAAGCTCTGCTAGCCTGTGTAACACTCTCCAGTCCCTGGTCCATTAAACCAAGCTTATTAGAGCGGCTAACACCCGCTATTTATCAATGTTCCGCCGAAGAGCAGGCCGCCCGCCTGACAAACTTCTGTTTAGCAGGCATTGACACCTACGTTAACCCGCCCCCCACAATCTAAAGGAGTTTCTATGGCATTTATTGCACGCATTTTTCTTTTTCTAGGCGGTGTTATCGCCAGTTGGTTTGTTTCAAAAGAGATCAGCAACTTTATTGTTTATCAACTTGCTGCCACGGTATTACTGATAGCCCTAATTGCAGCCCTGCTGGTATTGGTACCGCATTATGTTAAAAAACAGCGCAATGGCCATGATCTAAAATAAGTTGTTACCTGCAGACAATAAAAAACCTCAGATAAACTGAGGTTTTTTATTAATGAAAACGACTTGGTACTCTACCCGCGGTGCTAAAACTCACGACGATTTTGCAGTGCCGCAATGCGTTTTTCCAGCGGTGGATGGCTTAAAAATAGCTCTGACTTGGCTTTCTTACCGGAAATACCAAAAGCCATCATGCTCCCTTCCAACCGGCTCTCGTGGTTATACTTTAAGCGCTCAAGGGCTTTGACCATTTTGCCAGCGCCAGCCAAACGTGCTGCTCCGGCATCAGCGCGGTATTCACGTTGACGTGAGAACCACATCACGATAATACTGGCCAGAATACCAAACACAATTTCCAGCGCAATGACAATACCAAAGTAGGCAAACTGTCCCAGTTGCTGATTGTTATTGCGGATGGCGCCGGCAATCAGCCGTGCTAGGAAAATAACAAAGGTATTTACCACGCCTTGGATCAGCGTTAGCGTAACCATATCACCGTTGGCAATGTGCGAGACTTCATGCGCTAATACCGCTTCAACTTCGTCTTCGCTCATATTGCGCATTAAACCGGTAGATACTGCGACTAAGGCATTATTGCGGTTAGCGCCTGTGGCAAAAGCATTCATTTCTGGCGAGTCATAAATGGCAACTTCCGGCATGCCAATACCAGCTGCCTTCGCCTGCTTCGCAACGGTATTCACTAACCAGTGCTCAGTGGCATTACGCGGCTGGGTGATGACTACCGCACCCGTAGAACGTTTGGCCATCCATTTGGACATTAACAACGAAATAAAAGAACCGCCAAAACCAAAAATGGCTGCAAACACTAACAAGCCACCAATACTGTTGGTGCTAATACCGAACATAGTAAAGACGATATTTAATACTATGCTTAGTACCACTATTACCGCCAAGTTAGTTGCTAAAAATAACAACACGCGTTTCATACTACTTACCTCTTAAAAAATGACTACCCCTACTATATGGGCTCAGACTGCAAAATCAATTGTTGGTTACATTAAAGGGAGATGAAAAGTTGTAAGAAAAAGTGTCATGCTTCCGGTACAATAACGCAAAATTTCTCATTTCCTTTGGCTGGAGTTCCTGGTGAATTTATTACTCTTGAGTAGTTCTCGCGCTAATAACAGCGATTATATGGCACCTAATTTAGACTGGATCCGACAGCACCTTAACGCGGTTTCGTCTGTGCTATTTATCCCTTATGCCGGTGTTACGGTAAGCCATGATGTCTACCTTACCAAGGTGCAACAGGCATTAAGCGGCCTAGCCATCAGGGTTAACGGCATCCACCAGTTTGCTTGTGCTAAAACAGCAGTACAAGAGGCTGAGGCGATAATGATTGGCGGCGGCAATACCTTCCAATTACTTAACCTATTGTATAAAAATGATATTCTTAAGCTAATTCAGGAACGCGTAACCGCAGGCATGCCCTATATTGGCTGGAGTGCCGGCGCCAATATTGCGGGGGCTAGTATTCGTACCACGAACGATATGCCCATTATAGAACCACCGTCGTTTGCCGCCTTACACTTTCTTAATGCCCAGCTTAATCCGCACTACACCGACTTTGTGCCCGCCGATTTTCATGGCGAAACCCGCGATATGCGGTTAGCCGAGTTTATGGTACTTAATCCACAAACCCCGGTGATTGGGATCCCGGAAGGCTGTGCCTTACACTGCCAGGCAGATGAGGTGAAGGTGTTAGGTCAAGCCGGCGCTTATTGGTTTTTAAACGGTGAAAAACATGCTATTGCGGCAGGAACTGAATTAAGCAGCCGTTATAACAGTACACTGCCAACGCCGTTGTTAAATCGCGGCTAACCATACGTCATCAGTTAATCGTGCCACTAAGGCGCTGGCCAGTTGTGTTGCCAGCGCTGGCTGTTCGACGCTCGCGGGCTGAAACGGTACAACGCCTATCAAAGGCGAGGCAATGCGCTGGGTCAGATCGGCAATATTTTCTGCTAAAAACAGCATCTCAGGTTGCATAATATTGGCTATCCAGCCCATCAGGCGGCAACCACTACGCTCAATTTCACGCACGGTAAGCATGGCATGATTTAAACACCCTAGCTTTATTCCCACCACTAACACCACCGGTAATTGCTGCGACGCCACCCAGTCAGCTAAATAGCGGTCTGGGGTAAGCGGTAATAACCAGCCGCCGGCGCCTTCAATTAACAATAGCTCGGCACCGCTTTGTGCCAATTGCTGTATGTTTGCTGTTAACTGCTGCTCATCTAATGCCAGATTAAGCTCAGCGGCTGCTAAATGCGGTGCCGCAGGCCTTGCTAAGCAAATAGGGTTATGCTGCTGATAGGGTAACGCGATACCAGAGTGCCGCCTTAGTAGTAACGCGTCACTATTTTGTAGCTGCCCATTGTGATCTGGTTCGGCACCAGCGGCAATCGGCTTAGCGCCAATTGCCGCTATGCCTAACTGGCTAAAGCCCTGTAATAGCAAGCAGCTGACAAAGGTTTTTCCTGCGTCAGTATCGGTGCCACTAACAAAAAAGCGTTTTGTCATTTCGAAATTCCTGATAACTAAGCTGCAAAAACAATCAGCAAACGTCAACACGCCCTAGTTGTCTCTAAAAAAGTTATTTGGCTACCTTACGCAGCTTTAACCACCAACAGCTGCACTACCTGATAGCTGGCGAGCAGCGAGCCTTGCCGTTCTTGTCCGGGATAAGCGGCAGCCACTTTTTGCCAATAACCTTTGCCGGTTAACCCTTGCTGCGATCTATGCGCCAAATGGTTGGCGCCCAGCGCTTTAAGTTCACGCGCCAGGCTGAAAATATCCGCGTAAGGTAATTGATAGCAGGCAGAGGTGAGTTGCCAATCTAAAGTAGCACTCGCGGCGTCAATGCTTGCAGCACGGAGCTGTGCCGTATTAAGAAAAGGATGAATATGCGCATAATTATCTACCTTGGAAAAGGCTTGCGCTAACTCTGCCAAGGTACCCGCCACCAACGTGGTTAAAACTGCGCAACCACCCGGTTTTAATACCCGCGCCACTTCGGCAAAAACCCGCTCCGGAGCTGGGCACCACTGTAACATCAGGCTGGAAAACACCGTATCCACACTATTATCAGCCAGTGGCAAGGCAGCCGCATCTGCCAGCAAATAATCAATGGCCAAGCCCTGACTCGCAGCTTGCGCCAGCATGCCGGCGCTTAAGTCTATGGCAGTAATTCGTTTGGCTTTATGGCCTAGCTCGGGTTGCAACCAGCCAGGGCCGCACCCTAAATCCAGCAAATGCCCCAGATCCTGCTGGCCCAAGCTTTGGCGGCTAGCCAGTAGCGCGGTTAACGCCTTATAAGCAACTTGCCGCTGCAAACGGGCGGCGCCAGTATAACTGGCTGCGGCTTTACTAAAGCTAGCCGCGACATCTTTACCCTCAGGTGTTAAATCAAAAGCGGTGTGCTCAAGCGCCATAATAGGCAGATCTGCCACGGCTAACATAATAAGGCCTGTTGTAACATCTTAATTAAATACTCAATATCTTCTGCCTGCTGCGACGCACTTAGGGTAACCCGCAATCTGGCGGTACCAGGCGGGACTGTTGGTGGCCGGATAGCCGTTAACCAAATCCCTTGCTCCCTTAACTGCTGGCTTACCGTGACAGCCTGTTCGCTATTGCCCAGCATCACCGCCTGAATGGCGCCACTTGCCGCCAAACAGGGTAAACCCGCCGCGGCAGCCCGCTGTTGAAACAGTGCAATATTGTCGTACAGTTTATCGCGACGCCATTGTTCAGTTCGCACTAACTGAATGCTTTTACTCACCGCGTAGCAAAGCGCTGGTGATAGAGCCGTACTGTAAATGTAATGGCGGCCAAACTGCTCAATATAATCGATTACGGTTTTGCTGCCGGCCAAAAAAGCGCCGCCAACACCAAGCGCCTTACCAAAGTTTGCCATGTAACAGTACAGATCGGCTGGGTTAAGGCCCTGCGCAAACCAGCTACCCCGGCCCTCTTCACCTAAAACACCAAGCCCATGCGCGTCATCCAGCAACAAAGCAGCATCTTGCTCAGCACAAAGCCTAGCCATCGCCGTTAAATCTGGGCTATCGCCATCCATACTAAAAACACCCTCGGTGACCACTAAGCTATGGCTATCGGCACTGGGTATTGCTGGCAGCAGCCGAGACAACGCCGCCAGATCATTATGAGCAAAGCGCTTAAAACGGCCTTTATGCTGTAAAGCAGCATCAATTAAGGAGGCATGACTGAGTTTATCCAGCAGCAACAGGTCCGACTCAGCCGCCAGACTACTTAACATAGTTTGGTTCGCGGCAAAACCGGAGCTAAACAACAGCACCCGTTCAAACCCCAACCAGTCCGCCAGCTCTGCCGTTAAATCGGCATGCGCACTGTGATAGCCGGTAACCAGTGGCGAGCCAGTACTGCCAACGCCATAGCGGCTTGCTCCCTCCGCTAAAGCCGCTTGCAACAGCTTATTGCTGGCCAGATCCAAATAATCGTTGGCCGAAAAGTTTAAATAAGCCTTGCCGTTACAGTGCAACAACCTACCCTGTACCTGAGTAAAAACCTGACTTTGCCGCCGCAAACCCGCTTGCTGCCGCTCTGTCAGTGCCTGCTGTAGGCGCGCCAGCTGCATTGTTTAACCTGCAGCCTGATCTACCACCTGACGGGCAGAATAGTACAGCGGCGGGTTTTGCTGCTCTTTAATGGCATCAGCCAGTGCCAGCTCGTGCGCCTCATCAGAGACGTCCATGCGCCGTTCAGAGTTAATGCCTAATTTTTTAAATAACAGCATATCGGCATCTGCTTCAGGGTTTTCTGTAGTAAGGAGTTTGTCGCCATAAAAAATGGAATTGGCCCCGGCAAAGAAACACAAGGCCTGCATTTGTTCATTCATCCGGGAACGCCCTGCCGATAAACGCACATGGCTTTCTGGTAGCATTATGCGCGCTACGGCAATAGTGCGGATAAACTCAAAGGCATCTAAATCGTCCACATTCTCCAGCGGTGTGCCTTTTACTTTAACCAGCATATTAATTGGTACACTTTGCGGATGTTCCGGCAGATTAGCCAGTTGCATTAATAAGGCCGAACGATCATTGGCGCTCTCACCCATACCCACAATACCCCCGCAGCAGACTTTCATGCCGGCATCGCGCACATGGCTTAAGGTATCTAAGCGGTCTTGATAGGTACGGGTAGTAATAATTTCACCATAAAACTCGGGGGACGTATCCAGGTTATGGTTGTAGTAATCCAAACCAGCACTGGCCAGTGTTTTAGCTTGTTCTGGATCCAACATGCCCAGCGTCATACAGGTTTCTAAGCCCATCGCTTTAACACCGCGCACCATTTCGATAATATAAGGCATATCGCGCTGCTTCGGGTTGCTCCAGGCCGCCCCCATGCAAAAGCGGCTGGCGCCTTTGTCTTTAGCTGCTTTGGCCTGAGTAAGTACTTTTTCCACCTCTAGCAGGCGTTCGCGCTCTAAACCGGTATTATAATGGCCACTTTGCGGACAATACTTGCAATCTTCAGCACAGGCACCGGTTTTAATCGACAATAAAGTGCTAATTTGTACTTCATTTGGCGGAAAGTGCGCCCGATGTACCGTTTGCGCCTGAAACAGTAAATCATTAAACGGTAAGGCAAAAAGTGCGTTAACCTCTGCCAGTGTCCAGTTATGGCGGACCGTTGAGGTGGGTGTAGCAAGAGAAACGGTTGTAGCCTGCATAAAGATCCCTATGATTGAGATTACAAATATTTTCAGCTAGTCTAGCGCCAGCCCCCAAGTTGTCAACGCTGACCACCAGCAAAACTTTACTATCGGTTATTATATGAGCATTGATTTAGCCTTTGATCGCGAGCATATCTGGCATCCTTACACCTCCATGCTAGCCCCTTTGCCGGTCTATCCGGTTGTTGCTGCCAGCGGCTGCGAACTGGAACTGGAAGACGGTCGTCGTTTAGTCGATGGCACAGCCTCCTGGTGGTCGGCAGTGCATGGTTATAGTCACCCAGCATTAAATGCCGCCATCACGGCACAACTTGGCAAAATGGCGCATGTCATGTTTGGCGGTATTACCCATGAACCGGCAGTGCGCCTATGTCAGCAAATATTACAGCTGGTCGCCCCAACCCTAACGAAGGTCTTTTTAGCCGATAGTGGCTCTATTGCAGTAGAAGTGGCGATAAAAATGGCGTTACAGTATTGGCAAGCCAGCGAGCAACCGGGCAAAACCAAACTGATCAGCCTGCGTAAGGGATATCATGGTGATACCTTTGCAGCCATGGCGGTCTGCGATCCGCTTGATAGCATGCACAGTATGTTTAGCGGATTGCTACCAGAGCATTATTTTTTGCCCGCGCCCGACTGCCCTTTTCATGCCCCTTTTAAGCCTGAGGTAATGCAACCACTAGAACAATTGTTGGCAGATAAGCATCAGCAGATTGCCGCATTAATTCTCGAACCCATAGTGCAAGGCTATGGCGGTATGCGCTTTTATCACCCAGAATATCTTCGCCGCGCCAGAGCGCTTTGTGATCAGTATCAGGTACTGTTAATCGCGGATGAAATAGCCACAGGTTTTGGCCGCACCGGCAAGCTCTTTGCCTGTGAGCATGCCGGTATAGCACCTGATATTATGTGCCTGGGCAAAGCCTTAAGCGGTGGTTATATGACACTTGCCGCTACTCTTTGCACCGACGAGCTGGCACGCGGCATCAGTTTAAGTGCCGCAGGGGGTCTGATGCATGGCCCAACCTTTATGGCAAATCCGTTGGCTTGTGCAGTCGCCTCTGCCAGCTTAGCGCTTATCGCTACCGGCGACTGGCAAGCACAAGTAGCCGCCATTGAGCAGCAATTGCAACAACAGCTTGCACCTTGTCAGCATCTTGCTAAAGTAAAGGCAGTACGGGTGCTGGGGGCTGTTGGCGTGCTGGAAATGCACGACAAGGTTGATGTGGCGCAGTTACAAGCGGCCTTTGTTGCACAAGGGGTTTGGATCAGGCCTTTTAATAACCTGATTTATATTATGCCACCTTTTATTATCAGTCCGGCGCAATTAAGCAAATTGACTCAAGCCATGGTCAATGTTTGTCGCTAAACCGCAGAGAGGTTTAGAACGTACGCAGGATAACAATTCAATAGAAACAGGACATTAACATGAAACTTGTTACCGCTCTACTAACTACGTTAAGCGCCACCACCCTTTTACTTAGCAGCCATCTGGCTTACGCTGATCGCTTTAAAGATATCGAGATAACTGCCTCGCCCCTTGCTGAAAATATTTATCTGTTAACCGGCTCCGGCGGTAATATGGCGGCGGTAACCAGCCCGGAAGCAGTGCTGTTAATCGACAGCCAGTATGCTGAGCTGGCAGATAAAATTCGAGCGTCATTAAAAACCCTTAGCCCTGCCGAGTTGACCACACTGATCAACACTCATATGCATGGTGACCATGTGGGCGGTAACGCAGCACTGGCGGCGAACGCCAATATTATTGCCCATAAAAATGTGCGGCCGCGGTTGGTTAACAATGCTAGCTTTGATCAAGCAGGCCTACCCAAAACCAACATTGAACAAACTACACCGCTGCAACATGGTGATATAGAGCTGGTGTTAGAACCTATGCCAGCCAGCCATACAGATGGCGACATGCTTATTTGGTTTCCAGAGCAGAATATTGTGCATATGGGCGACTTACTGTTCCAAGGCCGTTTTCCCTTTGTCGACACCAACAACGGTGGCAATGTACAACAATATATTGAAAATACCCGCTATGTATTAGCGCGTATCGATGACAATACTAAAGTTATCCCTGGCCATGGCGAGCTAACCAATAAAGCCGGCTTAGCAAAAGAACTCGCGATGCTAGAGCAAACCCTAGCGCAGGTACAACAATGGCGCGAACAAGGATTAAGCGAACAACAAATGATCACACGCGGTTTAGGTGAACAATGGCAAGCCTGGCATTGGAACTTTATTACCGAAGAGCGTTGGATTAAAACCCTGTATCAGGCCAGCCAGCCTTGAACCCAACGTCGAATAATTTGGCGAACCACAATAAGCTCGTTAGCCAATGGCTAACATTGCTCACCGGCCTGCTGGCCGGTGTCAGCTTAGCGGTAAGTGGCCAACAAAAGCCTTTACCGCCTGGTGAGTCAGTGCAATATATCACTGCGGAGTTGATGACCCACCAATACAGCCTGCTAACATTGTCCGATGGCAGCACCTGGCGTACAAATATTACCCAGTTTGGGCTTACGGGTAACAAAATCTTGATTTATGGTACCAATCTTAAAACCGGTAGCAGCAGTTTACAATTAAACGGTTTTAATTTTACTGCGCGCTATCAAAGCGGTGAGCTCCTCGCGCAAAACGGCTATAAAGCTACTTTGCTCTCGATACATAATGATGGTAAACGTTTGGTATTAAGTAATGATTTTCAGGCCTTTGTTACCGATGCCGATCGGCAGCATAGCCGAAACTGGACAGGTAATAGCCAAATTATTATCAGTGAAGATTTTCGTACCCTGCTCTATTTCCCAAGCTTACAGCCCATCGCCGTACATTTAACCAAAACGCCATCACGTTAACCGGCATCCGCAGTTAATATTCACCACGCTTTTTGCTAAGTTAACCATTTTTTGCTTGTGTTCAGCCACTGGCAAAGTATCATTACTGCTTTTAGAATCAGAGGGCTTTCCCTCGCCCCATTGCACTCTCGGGAGTTGTTTGCATGACGCATGCCGTGATAAAAGATGTGTTAGCTGGTCGTTACGCGATTGGCGATAAGGTCACCGTAAAAGGTTGGATCCGCACCCGCCGTGATTCCAAAGCTGGGATCTCGTTTTTAGCCGTTCATGACGGTAGCTGCTTTGATGCAGTGCAGGCTGTTGCTCCAGCTGAACTCAATAATTATGAAAGCGAAATCAAACGTCTGACCACGTCATGCTCAGTCATTGTGTCAGGGGTTATTGCTCGCTCTGAAGGCCAGGGCCAGGCATTCGAAATTCAAGCAGATTATGTTGAAGTGGTTGGCTGGGTAGAAAATCCTGATACCTACCCTATGGCGCCGAAACGCCACAGCATGGAATACTTACGTGAGCATGCTCATTTGCGACCGCGCACTAACATTATGGGCGCGGTGACCCGGGTGCGGCATTGTTTAGCGCAGGCGATTCATCGTTTTTTCCACGAGCAAGGTTATTACTGGATCAGTACACCAATTATTACTGGCTCTGATACTGAAGGTGCTGGCGAGATGTTCCGGGTTAGTACCCTGGATTTGCAAAACCTGCCGCGCGATGACAAAGGCGCTATCGATTTTAGCCAGGACTTCTTTGGTAAAGAAACCTATTTAACGGTTTCAGGCCAGTTAAACGGCGAAACCTACGCTTGCGCGATGTCAAAAATCTATACCTTCGGCCCTACTTTCCGTGCTGAAAACTCCAATACCAGCCGTCACCTGGCGGAGTTCTGGATGATTGAACCTGAAGTGGCCTTTGCTGAGCTAAAAGATGTGGCGCAGCTGGCTGAGGACTTACTAAAGTATGTACTTAAAGCGGTGCTTACTGAACGTGCTGATGATATGGCGTTTTTTGCCGAACGTATTGATCCCAAAGCCATTGAGCGTTTAGAACAAGTGGTGAACTCCAGCTTTGTGCGAATGGACTACACTGATGCGATTGAGATCTTAAAAACCTGTGGTAAGAAATTCGAGTACCCGGTGGAATGGGGTGTCGATTTACAGTCGGAGCATGAACGCTATTTAGCGGAAGAGCATATTGGCGGCCCGATCATTATGCAAAACTACCCGAAAGACATTAAAGCCTTCTATATGCGCTTAAATGATGATGGTAAAACCGTTGCCGCTATGGACGTGCTCGCACCAGGTATTGGTGAGATCATCGGTGGTAGTCAACGGGAAGAGCGTTTAGAGCATTTCGACCGCCGCTTAGACGAAATGGGCCTGAACAAAGAAGACTATAGCTGGTACCGAGATCTGCGTCGTTACGGCACAGTGCCCCATTCCGGTTTCGGCTTAGGCTTTGAGCGTTTAGTGTCTTATGTGACAGGTGTGGGTAACGTACGTGATGTTATCGCCTTTCCACGTACCCCAGGTAATGCTGAGTTTTAAAGCAAACCGTAAATAGCTAGAACAAAAAGCCCGCGATTATCGCGGGCTTTTTGTTTAAAGGATGTGCATTAAAACTGGCTAAAGTAATTAGCGGTATCCAAAGCTGTGCGCTGTGGTGCATTGCCTGTTGCCGTACCCAGATATAAAAAGCCAACTATTTCGTCATCTGGTTGTAAATCAAAGGCTTGCTTAACATAATCTTGCTGCGCATAAGCGCCGGTACGCCATACACCACCAAAGCCAAGTGCAAACGCCATTTGCTGCATGGCCATTACGGCACAAGCGGCAGATTGTACTTGTTCCGACACTGGAACCTTCGGATGTTCAGTTACTTTAGCAATACAGGTGATCACCATCGGCGCCCGCAGCGGTAATTGCCTTGCCCGCTCCTGAATATCTACCGAAATGCTCGGATCCTCCTCAATCGCGGCTTCGGCAAAAATATCACCTAAGCGACTTAAGGCTTCACGCCCCTCGACAATCACAAAACGCCAGGGCCTTAAAGCACCATGGTCTGGTACTTGCACTGCGGCTCGTTTAATCAATTCAAGTGCATCACCACTAGGGGCTGGTTCGGTCAACCTTGGCGATGAGTAGCGGGTAGTTAATAGCGTTAATGCATCCATAAACTCAACCTATCGTTATATTTTTGCGCAGGCTATCAAATATTCTGCAGATTCTCACGGCAAATTTTTGTAACCTCGATCAAGTGCATACTAACTCAACAAGCTGCTTACTTTAACGCCTGCTGATAAAGCGCTAGATACTCGGCCACAGCCGCTTCCCAACTAAAGTTCTGCAACATACCGCGTTGTTGTACAGCACGGTATATCTCAGCTTGTTGATATAACTGTTCAGCCTGTTGTAAAGCCGCTAACAACGCTTCAATACTGATGTCAGTAAAACCGATACCAGTGGCATCAGCCTCTGGCCAAGGCTTTACCGTGTCACGTAAACCACCAGTTAAGCGAACTAACGGTACGGTACCATATTTTAAACTATAGAGCTGGTTTAAACCGCACGGTTCGAACAACGAGGGCATTAGGAAAAAATCGCCAGCGGCCTCTGTTTGATGTGCCAGCGTTTCATCAAAGCCTTCAAAAAACCGAAACTGTTCAGGATAATCATCCTGTAATTGATATAACTGCCGGCAATATTGCAGCTCGCCACTGCCAACCATAAATACCTGAGCCGTACTGCTCGCTAGCCAACGCCGTAACGCTGGGATCAAATAATCGTAGCCCTTCTGCCCGGTAATGCGGCTAACGGCCACAAACAGCGGCACTGCGAGTTCCGGCAAATTAAAACGATGCCGGATATAGCCTTTACAGGCAGCTTTACCGGAGAGATCGGCCACTTGATAATTACGAACTAATGACAGATCAGTAGCGGGATCCCATTGCTGATAATCACAGCCATTTAGAATGCCGACAAAATCTGTAGCCCGTCGCTGATAAAGTGTTGCCAGACCATTCGCTGCGGGCTCGCTGAGCAATTCATCACGATATCCTTTACTGACGGTACTGACCTTGCTGGCGTATCGAATGCCTTGCTCAAGCATATTTAAAAAATGATCATCATGCGCCGCCAAATCTAACTTAGCAAACCAGCTTTTGTCACAGGTAAGCTGGTAAGCCCCATTGTGGATAGTAAAGACAAAAGGCACCTTAGCCAATACCGGATCTGCTGCGTAATGCTGCTGCAAATAAGCGGCAGTAACAGCCGTTTGCCAATCATGACCATGGATCAGTTGAACATCTGGCAGATACTGACGACTCCACTCTAGTGCAGCTTTACAGAAAAAGGCAAAGCGCAACGGGTTATCTGCATAGCCGTAGCTGCCATCGTCATAGGGTCGCTCACGATGAAAAAATTCATCGTGCTCAACCAATCGTATGTCGATACCGGCAAATTTTAGCTGTCTTACTGCACAGCCATACTGTTGACCACCCAGACTAAAAAACACCGATTGCCAGTCGCCTGTTGGCCGACTATATAAGTTACTATAGCGCGGCAATATTACCGTTACCTGGTGACCTGCTGCCTGCAAACTGCTGGCGATACCTTTACAGGCATCAGCTAAACCACCGGTTTTTATTAACCCTTCAAACTCACTGCATAACAACAAAATCCGCACTGCTGTGTCCTTCTTTGGCGCTAACGCCATTATTCTTCATCAAAACCGACTTTGGCACCCTTTGGTATTACCACCACGCCGCCCGCAGAGATATGAAAGCGCTTGCTATCTGCTTCAAGATCTTCACCAATCACCGTGCCCGGTGCAATTTTTACATCTTTATCAATAATAGCTTTGCGAATGCGACAACCGCGGCCAATATCATTGTTGCCCATCAGCACGCATTTTTCGATATAACTATGGCTATGTACATGCACGTGATACCCTAAAATAGATTGGTAAACGATGGCACCGCTAACGATACAACCTGCGGCAACCATAGAGCTTATGGCTTGACCGGTGCGATTAGCCTGATCATGTACAAATTTTGCCGGTGGCATAGGTGGGTTGTAGCTACGTAACGGCCAATAACGGTTGTAAACATCAAAAGGCGGATCGATAGAGATTAAGTCCATGTTGGCTTCGTAATACGAGTCTATCGTACCAACATCACGCCAGTAACCTGCGCTACTTTCTGATTCGCCGCGGATCTTATTGGTAGAAAAATCATAGACATAAACTTCACCTTGTGGGAAAAGCGTCGGAATAATATTGTGGCCAAAATCGTGTTTCGAATCGGCTTGTTTAGCATCTGCGTTTAATACGTCTACCAGGCAATTAGCTTCAAAAATGTAATTACCCATTGATGCCAACACCATATCTGGCTGACCGGGAATGGTTTTCGGATTCTCTTTCGGTTTTTCTTGAAAACCGATCATTTTGCCGGTTGCATCAACTTCAATAATACCGAACTCATGCGCCTGCTCCACTGGCACCGGGATAGCCGCGACCGTAAGCTTGGCATTTTTATTCCGGTGGAAATCCAGCATATGACGCACATCCATTTTATAGATATGGTCACCACCAAAGACACACACATGCTCTGGATCCATACCTTCAATCAGGTGTAAGTTCTGATAAATAGCATCTGCGGTGCCAAGATACCAGTGCTTGCCGGTTTGCATCTGAGCTGGAATGGGGTCAATAAAACGGTTAGTCACGCCGCCCACTCGCCAGGCTCTGCTTAAATGTTTCATTAATGAATGCGATTTAAATTGGGTGATCACAAAAATCTGCAGCAGATCTGAGTTCACAAAATTATTTAACACAAAGTCAATGATTCGGTAGTTACCACCAAAAGGTACCGCAGGTTTCGCCCTCAGCGATGTTAAAGGTGACAGCCGTGTTCCCTCGCCGCCGGCCAGAATCATTGTTAACACTCCAGACATATTCTCTCCCCATCATTTTATTTGATTAGCCACTGCTGCAGCTTTAATTAATTATTAATTTTAAATGCAAAACCAATACCAAAAAGTCCCTATAAGTTGGCTGGAATAAAAATGGGTAGTACTGCCTGAAACCCCGCAATTTAGCCGCCTACTATTACCATAGCATCAAATTTTGCTTTAAAGTAGTGCGCACAACGCTAGAAAATAAAGCGGCCGCTCTTTTTCGGAGCGGCCGTGTTATTTTTGGTAGAAATTAACAAACATTAGAACATTATTTTGCTCTTCTTGCCTTAAAATACGCCCTAGATACTGGCTGCTAGTTCTGCACCTTGTCTAATTGCTCTTTTCGCATCCAGCTCAGCAGCAACATCAGCCCCGCCAATCAGGTGTACCTTTTGGCCCTGCGTTATTAATGCCTGCTGTAAATCACGTAGTGGCACCTGTCCGGCACAGACAATAACATTGTCTACTGGTAGACAGCGTTCTTGCTCATTTAAGCTGATCCACAAGCCATCGTCGTCCACCCGTAAATAGTTAACCCCCGCCAGCATCTCTACCCCTTTTTTCTGCAAAGAAGCCCGATGTGCCCAGCCGGAGGTTTTGCCAAGTCCAGCGCCCACTTTACTGGCCTTACGTTGTAACAAATAAATTTTACGTTGCGCAGGCTGCGCTGGCTTAGTGGGTAATAAGGCACCGCGTGATAAATAGGCTTTGTCTACGCCCCAGTCTACCAACCAAGCATCAGGCTGTAAGGTTAAAGAGTGATCTTCTGTCAGATATTCCGCCACATCAAAGCCGATGCCGCCTGCGCCAATAATAGCAACCTGCTTACCCACCGCTTTATGGTCGCGCAGCACATCTAAATAACTCAGCACTTTCGGATGCTCTTGCCCCACTAACCCAATATCTCTTGGCACGATACCGCTAGCCAAAATAATTTCATCAAAACCGCCAGCCGTTAAACTCTCAGGCGTTTGCGCTGAGTTTAAATGCAGCTTAATCGCATGCAGTTCTAGCATACGGCCAAAATAGCGCAGGGTTTCATGAAACTCTTCTTTACCCGGGATCTGCTTAGCATAGTTAAACTGACCACCAATTTGATGCGACTTATCAAATAAATGTACTTCATGGCCACGCTGTGCTGCATAGACACTAAAAGCTAAACCGGCTGGTCCCGCACCGACCACCGCCAGTTTTTTACGCGTCAGTGCCGGGATAAAATTAAGTTCGGTTTCATAACAAGCACGTGGATTAACCAGGCAACTGGCGCGCTTTTGCTGGAAAATATGGTCTAAACACGCCTGATTACAGGCAATACAGGTATTGATGGTATCGGCTTGGTTGGCAGCGGCTTTATTGACGAACTCGGCATCAGCTAAAAACGGCCGTGCCATACAGATTAAATCGGCCTGGCCATTGGCCAAAATATCTTCGGCGACTTGCGGATCGTTAATGCGGTTGGTAGCGATAACCGGAATCGTTAATTCCTGTCGCACCCGTTCAGTAATCCAGCTAAAGGCCGCGCGCGGCACTCGTGTAGTAATGGTGGGTACGCGTGCTTCGTGCCAACCAATGCCAGTATTAATTAAGGTTGCACCGGCTTTAGCAACGCCCTTACCTAATGCCACCACCTCGTCAAAGGTATTGCCATCCTCAACCAAATCTAACATCGACAGGCGGTAAATAATAATAAAATCTTTACCGCATTTTTCCCGGACAGCTTTTACTGTTTCTAGCGCAAAGCGGCTACGGTTTTCAAAACTGCCACCCCAGCTGTCGGTGCGATGATTGGTGCGCTGACAAATAAACTGATTGATCAGGTAACCTTCTGAACCCATAATTTCTACGCCGTCATATCCGGCTTTTTGCGCCAAACTAGCGGCATGAGCAAAGTCTTTAATGGTGCTGCGAATTTGCCTGTCGGATAACGCAGCCGGTTTAAACGGCGTAATAGGTGATTTGATTTTGCTGGGTGCTACATTAAAGGGATGATAACCGTAACGCCCAGCATGTAGCAGTTGCATACAGATTTTAGCGCCGTGTTGTTGAACGGCGGTGGTCACCTGACGGTGTTTAGCCACCTGCCACCAAAAACTCAGTTGGCTACCAAAGGGTACCAGATTACCGCGAAAATTCGGGCTGATACCGCCAGTAATAATCAACCCCACACCGCCTTTGGCCCGCTCTGCATAAAAAGCCGCTAGCTTAGTAAAACCTTGCTTCTCTTCTTCCAGCCCGGTATGCATAGAGCCCATAATTACGCGGTTTTTTAATTGGGTAAACCCCAAATCCAGTGGTTGTAATAATTGTTGATATGCCACTTTCGCCCTCTCTGGTCGTACCTGTTAAATCGCTAGAATGTAGCTGCTTTGCCGTATTTACGCAAGAGATATACATTTTCTTACAAATTCAGATTAGCCTTTATCACAAAATTCGTTAGCATTAACCTTGGAATTTTATTGCTTTATGTAGTTGGATAACAGGACGCTTACTATGACAGAGAAAAAGAAAGGGTTAATACGGCGCTTTTTTGGCGCAATATGGGCGGTGTATAAGGGGTTTCGCGCTACAGTCCTGAATATCATTTTTATTTTACTGGTTGTATTAGTTGCTACCGCAATTTTTAGCGGTGATGACAAAGTTACCATTGCTGATACTTCCGCGCTTTACCTCAACCTACGCGGCGACTTAGTGGAAGAGAAACGCTACGTCGATCCAATCTCTGCTGCGCTAAACGAAAGTTTAGGTGCCCAGGAAGAACGGCCTGAAGTGTTGGTGTCTGATGTTGTTAAAGTGATCAACCACGCAACAACAGACAACCGTATTCAAGCGATGGTGTTAGACCTGTCAGGTCTTGGTGGCGGCTCTTTAGATAAATTGCAAGCCATAGGTAAAGCCATTGACGCCTTTAAAGCCAGCGGCAAAAAAGTGTTTGCTTACGGCGCTTATTTTGCACAAAACCAATATTTTCTGGCTAGTTATGCTGACCAAATCAGTTTAGAGCCTATGGGTGCTGTCATTCTGGAAGGCTACGGTAGCTACCCCATGTTCTACAAGAGCGCTTTAGAAAAACTGAAAATTAATACGCATGTATTCCGGGTGGGTACATATAAATCAGCCGTTGAGCCGTTTACCCGTGATGATATGTCAGCGGAAGCAAAAGAAGCCAACAGCGCCTGGTTAAACGAGTTATGGCAAGACTATAAACAGCAAGTGGCTGAACGTCGCAACTTTGCTATTGATAATTTTGATGAAACCTTTACCGCGTTGTACGAAAAGGTGAAAGCCGCTGACGGTGATTTAGGCCAATATGCAGTAAACAGTAAATTAGTAGACGCAATACAAACGCGTGAAGAATTCCGCCGTAGCTTAATTGCGGTAGTAGGTAAAAATGACAAACACACATATAACCACGTTACCTTTGCTGACTACGCTAAGTTAATTATCCCGGCTAAACAATTTAATAACCCGCTCACTGAAAAAGTCGCGGTCGTGGTTGCCCGCGGTATGATTGTTGATGGTACAGCCAAAGCCGGTATGATTGGTGGTGATTCTACCGCCGCCTTATTACGTCGCGCACGTAATGACGATAAGGTGAAAGCCGTAGTACTACGTATCGACAGCGGTGGCGGCAGTGCCTTTGCTTCTGAAGTGATTGGCCAGGAAATTGCCCTGCTGCGGGAAGCTGGTAAGCCCGTTATCGCCTCTATGGGTGCAGTAGCTGCTTCTGGTGGCTATTGGATAGCCGCACCTGCCAATGAAATCTGGGCAGCACCTAGCACTATTACCGGCTCTATTGGTATCTTTGGTTTACTGCACACCTTTGAGAATGCGATGCAAACACTGGGCTTAAACGTAGATGGTGTGGGTACCACTGAACTGGCGGGCTTTTCTGCTGGCGTACCGGTATTCAAAGGCTTAACTGAGCCAGCCAAAGACCTGATGCAGTTATTAATTGAACGCGGCTATACTGAATTTTTAACCATGGTCGGTAAAAACCGGGATATGTCGATTGAAGCCGTAGACAAAGTAGCGCAAGGTCGGGTTTGGACCGGTCGTAAAGCACTGGAGCTGGGTTTAGTTGATAAACTGGGTACTTTTGACGACGCCATTGCCCGCGCTGCAGAGCTGGCAGGCCTGAGCCAGTATGATGTAACCGTGGTACAGCAAGAGCTAAGTCCTACTGAGCAGATGTTGGCTGATATCTTTGGTAGCGCGAAAGCCAACGGCTGGTTGCCAAGTGTTGCTGAGCAACCGCAAAACCGTGCCTTACGCCAGTTAACACAACAAGTGAAACAAGACTTTGTGTTAATGAATCAGTTTAATGATCCTAATGGTGTCTATTCTTACTGCTTAAGCTGCCAGATTAACTGACAGTCACGCAAAATCTGATTACAATGCCCGGCTCTGACCGGGCATTTTTTTAAGCGGCTTCTAACTAGGTGTTTAATTTAAGGTAATCCATGCAAAGAAAACGTATTTATGTCGCCTATACCGGCGGTACCATTGGTATGCAGCAATCGGCTCGCGGCTTTATTCCGGTACCCGGTTTTCTAACCGATACCGTAAAGCGCATGCCTGAGTTTTACCGGCCAGAAATGCCGTTGTTTGATATCCATGAATATCACCCGGTTATCGACTCTTCTGATATGACACCAGCGCATTGGCTGAGCATCGCTAAAGATATTCAAGCCAACTACCAGCAATACGACGGTTTTGTGGTATTGCATGGCACTGATACCATGGCCTATACCGCGTCAGCGTTGTCTTTTATGCTAGAAAATCTGGCAAAGCCCGTGATTATTACCGGCTCGCAGATCCCATTGGCGCAACTACGCTCTGATGGTCAGGTAAACTTATTAAATGCACTGTATCTGGCGGCCAATTTTCCGATAGCCGAGGTATCACTGTTTTTTAATAATCAGCTGTTTCGTGGTAATCGTGCCACTAAGGCCGATGCTGACGGCTTTAATGCTTTTGCCTCCCCTAACCTCTCACCCCTGCTAGAAGCGGGTATCCATATAAAATTGCACATCGGTAAACTTAGTAATACTACACAGCCATTACCGCTAGAAGTAGCCGAAATTACCCCACAACCAATCAGTGTGGTTACCCTTTATCCCGGCATCACTACCGATGTGATCAGCAATATGTTGGCAGCACCAGTACGGGCATTAATTATCAAATCTTTTGGGGTGGGTAACGCGCCACAACGACCTGAACTGTTAGCCGTGTTAAGAGCGGCGAGTGATCGCGGGCAAATTCTGGTTAATTGCACTCAGTGTTTTAAAGGTAAGGTAAATATGGATGGTTACGCTACCGGCAACGCCCTGCGGGCCAGTGGTGTAATAAGTGGTTTTGATATGACGCTGGAAGCCACACTCACTAAACTGCACTATTTGCTTAGCAAGCTACTTAATGCCGAACAAATTCGCCAGCAGATGCAACAAGATCTGCGTGGCGAATTAACACCTTAAACCGCTTTAAAACTGCGTCAAAACAGCGCAGCCACCCGTTTTAACAGGGGCTGCTCTTGCTCAGCCACAGTGCCGTGCGCTAACCAGTGCTGTAATAGCTGCTCTGACGTCAGTTGCTGGCCGGCATTGTGTTTTAACGACAATAACGCCAACTGCACCTGCTGCTTTTCAGCCGGGCTGCTTTGCCCGCTGTCTTTGCCGCTAATTAGCTCCAGTGCTAACGTTAGCTCAGGCCTGCTTAGCGCCGGTGTAGCTATGGTTAGGGCTTCACGATAGGCGGCTGGCCAGTGTTCGGCTTTAAGCTCCCCTTGCGCTAACGCACTAAATAACCGTTGCAAGTCATTACGCTGTTGCGCCTGCTGAATCGTCTGCAGTTGCTGCTCGAGTTGCTGACTTAGCTGTTGATATTGTTGGCGCGCTTCAGGTACGTCAGGCAACACCAACTGGCGCAACTGCGTCTGCAGCGCGGACACCGTTTGTAAAGTGTCGGCTTGACAAACTTGCTCTGCCAGAGTGGCTAAACTGCTGCTGGCATTTTGCCAGGCTTGTTGTTCAGCCTGCTGCTGCGATTTATATTCTTCGTTACGTTTAGCAAAAAACGTATCACAAAGTGCCCGAAACTCCAGCCATAACGCTTGATCTTGCTTCCGCCCAGCAAAACCTAAGGTTTTCCAGCGTTGTTGCAACTCTTTTAATACTGATGCAGTTTGGGTACCATCGGCTAATGCCAACGCTGCTTTTGCCTCAACAATAAGTGCGCTCTTCGCGGCTTCTTGTACCTGCTGAGCGGCGGCAACTTTATCCCGAATAGTATTCGACAGTTGCTGATACTGTTGCTGTAAAGCTTGATAATCACGTCGGTTAACGGCACCCGCTTCGCGCCAGCGCTGACTCAGCTGCCGGTAAGCTTGTTCCAGAGCTTTTACTTCTAACTCAGCATTGGCCAACGCCGTTAACTCGGTTAACAGCTGCTGACGCTGTTGCAAATGCAATGCCCGATCGGCGTCTAACTTAGCAAAAATCTGCCGACACGGTTCAAACGCCGCTTCACAAGCACTGTCAAAGGCCTGATTAAGTGCATCGTCTTGTGTAGGATCGGCCTTACCTAACGAGTTCCAATTGGCCCGGGCCAGTTTAACCTGCTCAGCCCGTGCTTTAGCATCCGTCACCGCCTCGCTTGTCAGTTGCTGCATTTCGGCTAACAGTGCTTGCTTACGTGGCGTTGCAATATAATGTTGCAGCGACTCAAGCTCAGCATGTAAGGCAGTTACCTCAGCATAGTCTTTTTCAAGCTGCGCTTTTGCAGCATCGGATAACTGCGCATAATCGTCGCTAATCCCTTTATAAAGCCCAAATAGCACCTTATAACGACCCGCTACATGTAACCGCTTAAACTCAGCACATTTGCTACGTAACTGGCGCGCCCCTTTTTGCTGCTGCTTTTTTAGTGAATCAATCGCACTTTGCCATTGTTGCTTTAATTGCTGCAACTGGCTGTTCAGTTCGGCTGGCAGCGCAATCGCTAATAGTTTAGTTTGCACCCGCCAAGCTTGTATAAAGGCCGCCAATTGCTGCTCGGCTTCGACTAATTGCTCAGCCGCTTGCGGTAGGGTTTGCGCCTGAAACTCAGCCGCTAATTGCGTTAATGCCGACAACGCCGCGGCAATTTGCGGCAGTTGTTGACATTGCTGCTGTAACCTAGCTAAAGCTGCCTGTAATTTGGCGTGCTGTTCTGGTGCAAGTTCTGCGCTGTTTAATTCGTCGTTTAATGCCTGCAACGCGGTTTCTAACAAGGCGTGCTCTGTGCCACCTTGTTGCATTTGCACTACTAACTGCTGCTCCAGTGCCGACATTGCCTGGTGCAATTGCTGATAATTTGCTGCCTGCAATGCTTGCTGATCCGCTGTAACCTTCGCTGCAGCCAGCTCTGCCAATTTTGGCGCCAGCCAGTTGTTTAGACGTTCGGTTAACTGCTGATACTTAGTGCTAAAAGTTTCTGCTTCATCTGCAGGTAAACAGGCTAAATCTGCTGTTAGCTGTTGCCATTGTTCAGCCAGGTTTTGCTGTAACGCCGGTACCTCAGCTAATTGACTGCGTTCGCGTAAGGCGTTTAACTTGGCTAAAAGCAAGGTCAACTCTTTACGCAACCTTAGCGGTTTCTGCTTTTGCTCAGCCAGTGCCGCCAACCGTTCCGTCAGTTCGGCCGCCAGCTCTGCGTTTAACTGTTTACTAAGTTTTTCTAACTGCTTTTCGTCGGTTATTTGCGCTAACAACTGACGTTTGTAGTGGTCTGGAAAGGCCGCATCTAATAAGCTCTGTTGCACTAAATCGGCTCTTTCTAAACGTTGTAGCAAAGTAAAGCGCAGTTGTGGATCACGTTCTTTTAGTGCTAATTGCTCTAACACCGTGCTGCGATTACATTGCGCTATAAATTTCTGTTTGAGCGCAGCTTCAACTTCACCTTCCAGCAACTGGCCAATCAATTGTTGCTCAGCGTACTGCTTTAACCGTTCAGCGGCATCATGCTTACTGGCTTGCCACCACAGGGCAAAATCATTCAGTTGATGTAGAGCAGCTTTGCGTACCGCTTCTACACCATCATTAAAGGCCAATTCATGCAGAATTTTTTTATGTTCGCTTTCAGTAGCTTGTAGCGTTTGTATAGCGTGTAGACGAATGGCGGCATCGGCATGCTGCCATTTCGGTTTAAACCAGCGTTTAAAGATCATCGTGCGTAAACCTTGCAATAGCGGCGGGATCCGAAAATTGTTTTTTCAGTTCAGCCTTAGATTTGTGTACTATTTGCCCATCCGGGCCAACAGTGAAAATATCTTCAGATTTTAAAATCTTAGACTGATAAGCCATCACTAACTGGAGAGTTTGCGCTTTTTGTTCATCACTCAGCGCAGTACCATCAGCCCAGCGGCCGGTAGCCACGGCATCAGCCAGTTTTTCGTAAGTTTCAGGCGCCATAGCGCTGACTAGCGAGGTAAAGTCCATACTATTTTTTTCGCTTTAACCAAATTATCCGGGCCCGGCACACCACGTACCAGCAAAAACCGAGAGCAATAGCTACCGTAGACGCATACTCGTTGTAGCTGCCATTCTCTGGTTGCCACCAGTACAAAATGCCAAAACCAGCCAAAAATAACAGCAATGCCAGCATCGACTGATTCATCAATGACTGCGACTGACGCAGCATTTTATCTCTATGCTTTGCCGCCAGCTTTTCTGGCGTTGCTGCAGTAAGATCCGTTTTACACTTCGGGCATTCGGTTGCCTTGTTGGATATCCGATGATTACACACCGGGCACGAAATAATGGCCATGCTAAAGTCCTAGCGTAAATCGTCTACTACTGCCAGGATAGCGGTAAGCGAATCCTGACCTAATTTCATGGAACGCACATCTGACCAACCAAAGGCTTCGTCAGGTAAATTTGCATTATCTTTAAATGGCATCTCTAGGGTATAAGCCAAACACTTAAATTGCTCGGCTACCCAATTTGAAGCAACCGTTAAGTTAGCTTTGCCTGGTTCATCGCGGCCATAACCAAACTCGGTTTGAAATTCTGGCGTAACCAATACCATCGCCGCTTTAAAGGCATCCTCTAACTGCTGCATTTTGGTGGTATACGAAGGCACCCCTTCTGCACCTGCCACAAAGTTATACGTTAGGTTTTCATCGCCATGCACATCCAGCAGCATATCTACGCCGATTTCTAGCATTTTTTGCCGTACCAGATACACTTCAGGGCTTTTTTCCATGCTCGGATTTTGCCATTCACGGTTCAGGTTAACACCGGCGGCATTGGTACGTAGATGACCTCGCACACTGCCATCTGGGTTCATATTCGGTACTATGTAAAACACGGCCTTGGCCAACAATGCACGCGCTACACCGTCATCTTCGTCCAACAAACGATCTAACAAGCCTTCAATATACCATTCGGCCATGGTTTCGCCGGGATGTTGCCGGGCGATAATCCAAACTTTCTTTTTGCTTTCATCTGGCTCACCGACTACCAACATCGTCATGTCACGACCATCTAAGGTATCACCAAGCTCAACCAACTGGCAGTTGTAATCGTTTTGGGCCTGATGCAATAAATCCTGATGCCGCTCGTAGCTATAAGGCGCAAAATAAGCAAAATATACTGACTCAGCTTCTGGGTAATGCGTAATAGTGAGTGTTTTTCCGTCGTACTCACTCTCTACGCGAAACCAGGTTTGCCGATCATAAGATGCTACTGCCTGGTACTCTTTCCAACCATCCGGATAAGCTGATTGACCGGCATTCACAATATGGATTTTATGTACTTCAGTGTGTGGGCTATTTAAACGAAAGTGGAACCACTGGTAAAAATCAGACTGGTTATCTTTACGGATGGCTAACTGGATATCGTTTGGATCCGTCGCCTGAATCACATCGATATTGCCACTGTCAAAATTGCTGGTAATTTTCATAAAAATCTCTTTAATTCATCATATCAAACGGGGGGCACAGTATTATCGCAAGCACCCTAAGGCTACAAAGGGCTGATGCTACCCGGTTCGAATAGTTAAGTTTCTGGATTCTCTCGCACAAAGGCGATATCTGCAAATCCCATTTTACTGAATGTTTGCAAGCGGTAATTTTTTATGGCTGCTTTGTCTTTAGCCGTTTGTAGCAACTGTTTTTCCATGGCTAAAAAGGCGGTTAAGTCTATGCTCTCCGCTGCGGCTACTGCTTCGTAGAGATCGCAGAAGCGATCGTAACTAAATGCAATAACCTTTTTTTTTCCTTTAAAGGTATAACTGACTTGTCTGGCCAAACTTAATTCTCCTGTAACAAGGTGTTGCGGCACAGCCATAACGAAAATAACAAAATTACCAAGCCGGCACTTAGCCGAAGCAAATCAGCATCTCTATTCCAAATAAGCAGATTGACCAATAAACCTGCCGGAATAAGCGCATTATTCATAACCGCCAATGTGCCACTAGAAACCTGCGCCGCGCCTTTATTCCACCAAAAATAACCACCACCCGAAGCCACTAAGCCCAGCCAACCTAATACCGCCCATTGCACAGCCGTTTGCGGGTACTGGGCCTGACCTAACATAAGCCAGGCTGGCAACGCCACCATGAGCGCTCCCAGATAAAACCAACCAAATTGTAAGTGTTGATTATGTTGCTCCGGCTTGGGTTCCATAAACTTTTTGTAACCGACCTGCCCTGCGGCAAAGCACAAATTAGCGCCCTGCACTATAGCAAAACCAAGCCAGTAATCGGGTGCGGGTAAACCGTCCCGCATAATAGCAGCGGCCAACACTGCTAATAATGCTGCGACTAAAAAGCGCCGGTTAAAGCGACCGCTAAGCAGATCGTATAACAAGGTAATGTAAATGGGGGTAAAGATGGTAAACACCAATACCTGAGGTACGCTAAGCAACAAAAACGATTGGTAATAAAAAATGTACATTAAACCCAGTTGCACCGCGCCCAGCGACGCTAACTTGAATGCATCGGCCATACTACCGCGATAACGCAGCAAAAAAGGTAAAAACACCAGCAGCGCCAACACCACCCGGCTTAATACCGCAAAATAGGCATCAACCTGCCCGGCCAGATAAACCCCAATCAAGCTAAAAGAAAATGCCCACAGTAGCGTAACGCCAAGCAAATAACGCATTAAGCAATCTTCGCCTGTTTTTCAACGGGAGCCGCATACATTTTTACCAGCAGCGGTTTAGCGTCATCAGGTAACGCGGCTAGCTTTTCTTGCCAACTGCTGCGGTTTTTTTCATCTATGGCTTGCTCAGCCACGCCAGCCGCCAAATAGTTTACCGGGAATAAGCGATACTGCTGCCAAATTTGTTGATCTATAAGTGCAGCTAACGCATCGGCATCATCCGGAATATCAGCAAGGGGTTGCCCAAACGCGACATGTACCCGCCCTTTAAAGCCTACGATGCCTTTGATAATGGTATCGATATCTTCAAACTCACCTTTTTGGTAGTTACCATGTTGCTGCTTATGCCATAACTCATTTACTTTATCTTGGTCGCACGGATCAAATTCATAAGACAAACACACTGGCACAATGTGTAAGCTGGCTAAATACTGACTAAAACTCTCGCCGCGTTTTTTACCTTCCATAAAAAACATTTTCAAAATAGCCGGGTCGGTTTCATCATTACCGTCTTTGGCCCGACCTTCTTTTTGGGCAATCCAAATAGACTGTCCTTCCTCCAACGAGTGCTTAATATAGCCAGATAATTGTGATAAATTTTTAAGCATCTCACGCGGCCCTTTGGCACCACGTTTGACAATAAAGCTTTTATTAAGCTTCATCAGCTCTGTAGCGCAGGCTTTTCTGAGCAAGTTATCGCCGATAGCGATGCGCAAGGTATCAAACCCCTGCTGATGTAAACTCCAGTTTACCAATGCCGGATCCATGGCAATGTCGCGATGATTCGAGATAAACAAATAGGACTTCGTTGGATCCAGTTGCTCAATGCCGCTATAACTCACCTTAGCGGTCGATTTGGCAATCATTTGATCCATAAAAGTCGCAACCTGCAACTGCACTTGGTTAACGGTGCTAAGCTTGGCCCATTTACGTTTTAGAAAAAATTTTATGCCTGCAGATAACAACCAGCCAAAGCTCCCCGCCAGATGCGGAAAACGATAATGTAAGATGGCATCAATAAACTCTTGGTCGGCAATTAAACGACTAATGGCCGCTTGCACTTCATCATCATGATAAGGCCGGATATCGGCAAAAGGATCGGTTTTAACGTCGGTCACTCTACTTATAACACCTTAAGAAAAACAGTTGCCATATTCTACCCGTTCAGCAGGAATTAACCAGTGCGCAAAGGGTATTTCAGCCTAAAGTTAAGCCCACATAACACAAATGGCCGCCAGCATAATTAAACCCAAGCCCACTTTGTCGCGACGCTTTAGCGTTTCTTTAAAGAAAAACACCGAGATCAATAAAGTAAAAAACACTTCTATCTGGCCCAGGGTTTTCACCAAAGCAACACTCTCCAGGCTCATGGCCGTAAACCAGCAAATGGTACCAAAACAACTACTGACGCTTACCAACAGGGTTAATTTATATTGCTTAAACAGCTTTAGCAGCGTTGCAGGATCTTTGATTAATAACCAAAATAATAACAGAACAGTTTGTAAACTGATCACCAAAAACACCACCCAGGCTGCACCATGAGGGAAAGGTAATCCTAGCGTTAAACTGGCTTCGCGGGCAAATAACGACGATAAGGCAAAAGCCAGGCCGCTGCCTAAACCAATCAGCACCGTTGACCAGGACAATTCTCTTAAGCGGCTACCACTTAACAAAAACACCGCATAGCCACCAAGTAATACACCAAGCCAGCCCAGTGGGCTAAGTGCTGACGCAAAAAACAGTACACCCAATACGGCCGCCAATACGGCTTCACTTTTTGCTAACCCTACACCTATAGCATAGTTTTTCTGTTGAAACAGCAGTACCATAAAAGCAGTGGCAAAGATTTGACAAATCGCAGTCAGCACCACAAAACCGCCAAAGCTGCCAGAAAACTGAGGTATAATAGTAGGTTGCCAATGATACAACAAAGCAAGGTATAAACCGGCTATCGGCCAGGCAAAGATAAAACGGGCCAGCGTTACGCCGGTGGCATTTACGCTTAAGCTTAATTGTTTTTGAAATGCATTACGCCACGACTGAATAAAAGCCGCTAAAATGGTAAAGGGGATCCACAGCACAACAGACAACCTAACGACAAAAGAGTGGCAGATTATAGCAGTCTAGAAAGCCATAACCTATCAAAGTTATGCTCAGCATTCACAAAAAATGGTAGCTCTCCATTCAATTTACAGTTCCAGCAGCGTCAGCCGCTATTTCTGTCGGCATTTTGCTGAAAAAAGCTGCAGTCGCGCAAAAGCGCATTGCAATTAGTTAAAGAATCATTATGATACGCCCTACGTCGGTACGTAGCGCAGCTTGGTAGCGCACTTCGCTGGGGGTGAAGGGGTCGGAGGTTCGAATCCTCTCGTACCGACCATTTAATTTCTCCTCTTTTAAATGAATAAAAGCAATGCTCTCGCCACTATTAACTTGTTAGTTATTCTTTTTCTTGCCTTTTTCAGCATACATCGATGAATCACTTGCAGCGATAATTTCTTCCAAATTCATCGGTAGCTGCTCAAAAAAGGCACAACCCACGCTGGCTGTCAGTGTAAGTTTTACATCTCCTGAAGTAAATGATATCGCCTCAAAAGCCTGTTTTAGTTCTGCGTGCTTTTTTGAGGCTTCAGCATTATTTTTGAAGCTCGCCACTGCAATAAACTCGTCGCCACCTAACCTGCCGACGGCATCTTCTGTTCGCATGTTTTTTACTAAACAATCTGCTATTCGCTGTAAAGCAATATCACCGGCTCGGTGACCAAAGTTATCGTTAACCATTTTGAAATCATCGATATCGATGTAAAACGCAGCAAACAGCATAGTATTGTCGCTATTAGTTTCGATTAGTTCGGACAGTTTATTTGCAAAGCCTCGCCTATTTGCAATGCCACAGAGCGGGTCAACGGTAGCATCTTTTTCCGCCTTGTCTTTTGCAATTGATATGCGACTAATCCGCCTTGATAAAGCAATAGCGAGCAAAATAGCCTCGACGGAAAAGGCCAATATTAAGCCGTACCTTTGCATAAATGGGCTGTAGTTAAGCAAAACAATCCTAAAAATCATGCTAAGTAAAATGAAGGAGAGCGCAATACAGACCAGGCCTGCTTCCCGCACACCTCGACACGCTTGTATTATAGATAAGGAAAACAGGGCAAATATGATGGTAAGTGTCCCATACCCCATGACGATACCACTTATGCTCAAAAATACTTCGTAACTAAACACTGTCCGTAAGATGGTCATCCAAAGCACCAGCAGCGATACGGCGCTAATGGCCATATTTAAACGGGGAAAATCCTTATTGATATAGAGGAAGGACAATAAAAACCATGTAGCGCTGACAACCACCAACCCAATACTAAGTAAATAAGCGATATTAAGAACGTCTGACGCACCTTCGCCAAAAAAGATAAATAACTGGCCTTCCTGCAATAAGAAAAATGACGTTAAGCACAGGATATAAGCTCCATACAACTTAAAGGCATTACCTCTAATTTTCCAGCCTACCGAAAACGAGAGTAAAACAAGTGTCACTCCCATTCCGTAAAACATACCCATAATAAGGTTGTGTTTTTGACTGGAGATAAGAAAGTCTTCTTTGCTATACAATTTAAATCGAGGGATATACTGTAGTTTAGAGCCTATCGTAATCAATGCAGTGAAGGTTCCCTGATCCAGAGCGTACGCAATTTGACCTGCGGGGATAGGTCGCTTTTCGACACCATTTTGTATCCACTTATAAGTTTCTAATCCCGGACGTTGAAAAGTTAACACTCCTCCTTCAGCTAAAGAACAACTAATAGAAAGTACATTAATCCCTTTTCTCAAAGGAACCAGCGATTTTTCACCCAACTCAAGCCGCCAAATCTCCGCTTTGGCGGGAGCAATTCGCGTCATCTCACACTTATCCTTGGCTAAAACCGTGCTTGACATAGATAAGAATAATACAAGGCATAAAGCCGTAAGCAGCAGAACACGCAGCAATAAAGTACAACCTTTCATTACGCTAGCCGAAACATACAATTTTAGTTAGTTTAACAGAAATCATCTCTTGCTGGTATTTTATGCTAAGCTGTAACCGCTTTAGAAACCTAAATAAGAGGATTTATCAATGTTGGCAAAGAAGCTGATTACGTCTTTAAGTACGGCTGCACTATTATTAGCGTCACTCAGTGCGCTGGCAGCCCCTTTTACCCAGGCTCCCTTACCTTATGCGGCCGATGCGCTAGAACCTGTTATTGATGCCAAAACCATGGACATCCATTATGGCCGTCATCATCTTGCTTATATCAACAACCTCAATGCTCAAACTGAATCTACGCCGGAACTGGCGAAGTTAAGTTTGGAGCAAATGATGCAGCAAATGTCTAAATTTAATGCTGCAGTGCGTAATAATGGTGGTGGCCATTATAACCACCAACTGTTTTGGGAATTAATGGCGCCAGTGGGTAAAGGTGGTGAACCGTCAGCTGCCCTAAAAGCCGCTATTGAACGCGATTTTGGCTCACTTGATGCGATGAAAACCGCCTTTAATCAAGCCGCTGCCACACGTTTTGGTTCGGGTTGGGCTTGGTTGATTGTGAATAAAGACGGCAAACTACAAGTAACCTCTACCGCGAATCAGGATAATCCACTAATGGATGTTGCTGAGGTGCAAGGTCAACCAATACTGGCGCTGGATGTATGGGAACATGCCTATTATCTGAACTATCAGAATCGTCGTGGTGATTACAGCCAGGCGTGGTGGCAATTAGTAAACTGGCAGAAAGTAAACGAGCTATTTACCGCTGCTAGCAAATAAGCGTTTATACCCGTTATCCTTGAAGCCGCAGCCCTGTCCTAAATGAGACTGCTAGGGTAAACTGCGGCTTTTTTATTTGCCGGAAATTGTTATGGCACTAAAAGCCACTGTTTTTAAAGTTCAACTACAAATTGCTGATATGGATCGACACTATTATGCCGATCATAGCCTAACACTGGCGCAACATCCGTCGGAAAATGACGAACGGATGATGGTACGCTTACTGGCATTTGCTTTAAATGCCAACGAGTCACTGCAATTTACCAAAGGCCTAAGTGGCGAAAGCGAGCAAGCTGAGCTGTGGGATCTGGCGCTGGATGGCACTATCAACCTGTGGATTGAGTTTGGTCAATCAGATGAAAAATGGCTGCGTAAAGCCTGCAACCGCGCCAAGCAGGTACAGCTATTTTGTTATGGTGGCCGCGTTGTGCCAATTTGGTGGAAAACTAACAGTGCCGCCCTCGCCCGCTATCAAAATCTAACGGTACTGGAAATTCCGGAAACCGCCGTAAGCGCCATGGCAACGTTAGTCAGCCGTAATATGAATTTGCAGTGTAATATCAGCGAAGGCCAAATTTGGTTGTCTGATGCTAATCAAAGTGTACTAATTGAGCCAGTGACATTAAAGTAAATGCGCTTCAAACAGGCGCCGACATACTGCTACCTGGACGTAGCAGTATGTCGCCAAAGCGGCTTAGCTTAACCGCGGATCAGTTTCAGCAATCGCACTTTGTTGCTGATTATATTTAACAAAGGCTAATAACGCTGGATATTCATCTAATTCCAGTAATTCCCGAAATAACACCCAATCCAGCAGGCTAAACAGCGCCATGGCAATATAATTCCAGTCAGAAAACTCCTGATTGGCGGCTTGCTGCTCCAACACAAATAACGATGCGACTATCCGCTCTTTTTGTACATTAAAAAATAGCCGATCTTCATTGGTATCTAAGCCACTGCGCTGACATAAAAATAGCGCAACTAATGAATCGTTTACGGCATTAATCACGGTTAATTGGTTTTCCTGGTACCAGCTTAATACTGGTAGCTGAAACTGTGCTGCTAAAAACCGGTAGATCACACCAGAATCAAAAATAACCTTACCTTCTTGCTCCAACATCGGGATCTTTAACGTTGGGTTTAGCGCTAGTAAAGTCTGGCGATCTTCCTCTGCAAAAATATGCATATTAACAAACTGATAGGACTGGTTTGCCAAAAGTAAGCGGATACGCCGGACATAGGGCGAGGTTTGTGAGCCATAAAGTTTCATATAATTCCTTATTGCGGGTTAATTGCAGTGCAGAGCACCGCCGGTTCTACCAAAGCACTTAAGGCAAAAAAGTGTACCAATATTGTCACAGCAACATTGCCAAGCTATGCAACTTTATTGCATAATCATTGGGCTTCATTTTTGCTTTATAAGCTTTTCTGCCCACGCTTTGCGTGGGCTTTTTATTTTTAACCAATTATGCTTTTACTTGTCTGATTTTTTGACGTACTCAGACATCGGCTTAACGACCTTTATCATCGTGGCCGATACGGCTGGCTACGGCGCCAGTTTGCTCTTTATATTTAGCATCGACTCTTTTGTTATAAGGCCGGTCTGCCGGGCCGGTCATTAACTCAAAATTCAAGGCGCCAATTTTCATATGCGGACGCAGCGCGAGTGGTAATTTACCACTGTTATAAAACTCCAGCACGATATTACCCGACCAGCCTGGATCAATCCGATGTGCCGTAACATGCACCATTAAGCCCAGCCTTGCCAGTGACGAGCGACCATCAAGCCAGCCTACAATATCATCTGGCAGAGTGACCGATTCTAACGTCACGCCAAGTGCCAGTTCAGCCGGGTGTAAAATAAAGACACCATCTTCCGCTAACACAATTTCGTCGCTCATTACCGAGTTAAGCGCGGCATCTACTTCAGCGCGAGGTCCGCTTAAATCGATAAAGGGCGCAGCATGCGCCTGGAACACCCGAAATTTATTGCCAAGCCGAATATCCACACTAACGCCACTAATCATATCGTCGTCAGGTAAAGGGGTAATGCGAATTTTTTCTTCGGCCAAATAGCGTTCAATATCGCGGTCACATAATCTCATTTTTAGTCATCCGTTATTATAATTTCTACCGAAGACTGCTCCGGTACTTCACCGCTTAAGCGCTGTAATAGCGCCAGGCTAATGCTTTGATATAAAGTAATAATGTCACTGTCGCCCTGTGCCAAGGCGACCCCTGTATCGGCCTGCAAGCGAATAGCGCTTTGCAGCGGTAATTGGCCCAATACCGGCACTTGGTAGCGCTCGGCTAACTTTAACCCCCCTGCGGTACCAAATACATCATCATGGGCACCACAGCCTGGACATAGATAAAAGCTCATATTCTCTACTAAACCCAGTAGTGGGATCTTTACCTGCCGAAACATAGCAATGGCTTTCTGCGCATCAGCTAAGGCCAGATCTTGCGGTGTCGTCACCACTATCGCCCCACTTACTGGCAATTTTTGCGACACGGTTAATTGAATATCGCCAGTGCCCGGTGGCATATCAATTAACAATACATCGAGTTCTGGCCATAGTGTTTCGTTTAGCAATTGTAGCAGTGCCTGGCTAGCCATGGGGCCACGCCATACCGAAGCTTGCTCAGGGTCGACCAAAAAGCCGATGGACTGCAGTGTTACGCCATGTTTGTGAAGTGGCAGCATCAGCTTATTGTCTGG